>JADMIO011197703.1_pt1 | contig 98295 bp, 94 predicted proteins | sample 8958161 | NCBI WGS metagenome assembly JADMIO01 (sample SAMN16585339, study PRJNA669376) | soil metagenome | isolation source: Crop rotation soil | place: USA: Cullars Rotation, Alabama | collected 2011
CGCGACAACTTGTCCACGTGGAATTCTAAGCTTAGGATCCCAATGTGCTGGAAAGAACCTTGAACCTCTCTTTTGGTGACCCGCGACAAGGCAGGTGTGATTCAAGGCGTCAAGTACGATCAGCTCAGCGCCGTGCTTATCAACGCCATCAAAGAACAACAGATTCAAATCGAAAAACAAAAGAGTCAGATGAGAGTATGGTGAAGTTAATCTGCCTCGATCACGCGGACGCTCCCCAATGCAAACAAAACGGAGAGCTCCTCGCAAAGCCTTGATGACCCGCCGATGAGATGGGCCTCTCCTACCATAATTATGTGATATCCCGCGCCGATTGAGTCGCGCTACTATCGACGCCTTAGAGGCGTTTGCCCGAACGTCTATCGTTCGGGCGAAAGTTGTCTGTACACTCCGCGCGGCTATCTCACGACCGCGGTCAACAAACAAGGATTAACGAAGGATGACCTACATGGCCTCTCCGAGATTGTGGCGATTTGCGTTATCTCTGCTGATGCTGGTGTTTTCAACCGTCACGACGTCCGCTCAAACAACTACGTTTACTTATCAAGGTAAGCTCGCCGACGCCGGGACACCTGCAACCGGTAGTTACGATTTCCAGTTCAAGCTGTTCGATACAGCGACTGTAGGAACCGGAACGCAGCAGGGGGCGCTGGTTACGGTCCCCAATGTCGCTGTAACCAACGGAGTATTCACCGTTCAGCTCGACTTCGGGCTGGGAGTTTTTCCGGGCGCCAACAGGTTCCTTGAAATCGCTGTTAAACCGGTAGCCGCCGGCTCGTTCACCGTTCTCGGTCCACGCCAGCCTCTCACCTCAGCGCCTTATGCATTGAAGAGCTTGAACGCGGCGGCCGCGGACGGACTATCGGTCGCTTGCGTCAATTGCATTACCAGTAGTCAAATCGCCACGGTGAGCGGGAGCGCGGTTACCGGCTCCATCCCTGTGTCGAGCGTACCCTCGGGGAGCAGCAACTACATTCAGAACACGGTGAGTCAGCAGTCGACGAGTAACTTCAACATCAGCGGGGATGGCACAGCGGCGGGCACGCTCTCCGGCAATGTCGTAAATGCGGGCACACAATACAATATCGGGGCAGCGCGCGTGCTGAGTGCACCGGGCTCGTTTAACGTTTTTGCAGGAGTCGGTGCAGGGGACAACAATACAACGGGCTCATCTAACGCTTTCTTCGGCGCTTTGGCTGGGAATCAGAATACGACGCCGAGCGACAACTCCTTCTTCGGAGCCGGGACGGGCAGTCTAAACACGACCGGACAGCAAAATTCTTTTTTCGGATCTCACGCCGGCCAAAGCAACACGACGGGCAACAACAATTCCTTCTTCGGTACTTTCGCCGGTGATGCCAATACGACGGGCAACTTCAACTCCTTCTTCGGACATACCGCAGGAGTAAATAACACTACGGGTGCCAACAACTCGTTCTTTGGAGTTGGCGCCGGCTCGCACAACACCTCGGGCTTCTCAAACTCCTTCTTCGGGTTTGGCGCAGGCTTCAGTAACACAACGGGCCAGATAAACTCATTCTTCGGAGATAACGCTGGGAGCCGCAACACGACTGGCAGCAGCAACTCCTTTTTCGGTTGGAGCGCCGGTTCATTTAACAGCACTGGCAGCAACAACTCCTTCTTCGGCGTTGGCGCCGGTGACAGCAACACAACCGGCTTGTCTAACTCTTTCTTCGGACGGAGCGCCGGCGCGCGTAACGTTATAGGGAACTCCAACTCGTTCTTCGGTTTCAACGCGGGCTTCAATAGCACGGCCAGCTTCAACTCATTCTTTGGCACTTCCGCTGGAGAGGCCAACACCACTGGCGCCTCCAATTCGTTTTTCGGTTACGCGGCCGGCAATGACAACATAACCGGCGACGGAAACTCATTTTTCGGAGGTGCGGCAGGACAGAACAACTCAACCGGCAATTTCAACTCGTTTTTTGGCACCAGCGCCGGAGTTAGCAACCTGGGAGGGAGCAGCAACTCATTCTTCGGTCAGAATTCCGGCTTCCTCAATAACGCGGGAGCGAACAACTCTTTTTTCGGGAGGTTCTCAGGTGGAAGCACAACTTCCGGATTTCAAAACTCCTTTTTCGGAACCAGCGCCGGCTTCGGAAACTCCATCGGGCAAGACAACACATTTGTAGGGCAGTCAGCCGGAACCGCAAATACCGTTGGCAGCAGCAACACGACATTAGGTTCGTTTGCCGATCTTGGTGCGAATAATCTGGATCACGCTACTGCGATCGGCGCAGGAGCGGTTGTTTCGTCAAGCAAAACCATCGCCCTCGGTCGAAGCAGCGGCGCCGATATGGTGGTCATCCCCGGTGCGCTTAGCATAGGCAGTCTAGGAGCGGCTACCGCAACCCCACTGTGCATAGGCGTCGGCGGCATTGTCTCTTCGTGTTCCTCAAGCATGCGCTACAAAACAAATGTCTTGTCGCTCGAGTCCGGGCTTGACGTCATCGGTCGCCTGAGACCTGTGACTTTTTATTGGAAGTCGACGAACCAGGAGGACCTCGGATTGATCGCCGAAGAAGTTGAAAAGGTCGAGCCGATGCTGGTGACCCGCGACAAGTCGGGCGAGATCCAGGGAGTCAAGTACACTCAACTCAGCGTCGTAATTGTGAATGCAATCAAACAGCAGCAATTTCAATTAGCTCGCCAGCAGACGCGAATTGAAATGCAGCAAGCGCAGATCAATCAACAACGAACTCTGATTGATAAACAGCGAGATCAGATGGAAAGTCTGATTAAGGTAGTCTGTGTCGATCATCCAGGAGCCGACATCTGCAAACCTTAAGAGTATGAATTCTGAGAAATCAAAGAGAGGGGTCAGGCAGGAAATACTGAAATTCTAATCTAAGCGATTCTTATCCATTGGGAATTTCAGTATTTCCTGCCTGACCCCCTCTGTTAGTCAACCTAACCAACCAGAAACCGAAAACGAATCTGCTCATATCGAAGCGTTGCGAGCTGCGCTGAAACGAAAAGGGCCCTAAAACTTAGGGCCCTTTCCTCGGAAATTAATCTAACGTTTCCTAGCTTGTTGTTGACTTATCTCGTCCCGCAAGTATCGCGTCGCGACCTGCGAGATAAAGCAAGATGCTCAAAATTACAAACGGAATCAGCGACAACAGATCTGCGTTTGCGCCGCTAAAGAACGGATTGTGTTCTCCAGCCCACTTTTCAACGCCGGCGTTGAATTCCGGGAAACCCCACCTGGGTATACCTGCCATGAATGCGATGACGATCCCTGCGAGCGCGCCACCAGCGATATATCCCGATGCCATCAACACGCCCGCGCTCTTGTCGCCCTCCGCAACAAGCTGCTCTTCGGTAAGGTTCTTGTCTTTGAACTTCCTGGCAAGGTACTTGTCGACCAGCCAGCGAATCATCCCTCCGATAAAGATCGGACTCGAAGACGAAAGCGGGAGATAAACGCCGACCGCAAACGCCAGCGAGGGTATTCCCGACATTTCGAGCACGATCGCGATCATCACTCCGAGCATTACCAGACCCCAGGGCAGTTTGTGATTTAAAATACCTTTGATGATGTAGGACATCAGGACTGCCTTTGGCGCGTCGAATTTTACGGACACTGTGGTGCCGTCCGGCCTGATTTTGCGCGTCCCGTTAATCCCGGGATCGGCAAAATAGACGGCCGCCCCGTTCTCGGCGACCAGATATCTGCCGGCGGGCCCTCCTTCGTCATCAGTCTTCTGCCACGTTCGATAGGTCTTCGAGTCCGACTCAACCTGTTTTCCTGTCAACGGTTCCGCAGGACCCAGTTGGGCTGATCCAGCATTCAACCCTTCTTGGAAGTTGTGCTGGACTTTGTAAGCTACCTTACCAGATTGATCTACCAGATATTCACCGGGATCAAGTCCGCCGACTGCGGTTGCCCCAGCTTCGTTCTTCAACAGCCGATAGCTCCCAGCTTGCGGCGGTTGTGAGTTCCCGGTGTACGTCGGAAGCGATGAGGCAGCTTCACCGACCGAAGCAGGATTCTCAATCGGCTCGAAACTTGTGTGCGGGAAATAAATCGTCGATGAGTTGTTAAGCTTCAGCAAAATTGGTCCGAGCACCACGGCCGATGCCAATGCGCCGATAAGGATTGCGGTCTGCTGATGCTTTGGAGTAGACCCGACTAAGAATCCGGTCTTTAGATCCTGCGACGTAGTGCCTCCGTTCGAAGCAGCGATACAAACGATGCCGCCGATCGAAAGCGCGGTCACGTAGTAACTCGGGCCGACCCAACCGACTATCAAAAAAATCAAACAAGTCAGCAGCAATGTCGCAACTGTCATTCCCGAGATTGGATTTGACGACGATCCGATTTCACCAGTCAGCCGCGAGGACACGGTTACGAACAAGAATCCAAAAGCTACGATCAGAATCGCGCCCAGGATGTTCCACTGCAGATTCAACTGCGGGAAGATCATTATCATCGCCAGCAGCACGAAGATTCCGCCGACGACAAACTTCATTGAGAGATCCTGATCAGTGCGCGGAGCTCGTGAGGTTGCCTCTCGCCCGCCCTTGAAATCGCTGATCCCGCCCTTTAATCCGTGCCATATGGTTGGAAGTGAGCGGAACAAACTGATGATTCCACCTGCCGCAACCGCGCCGGCGCCGATGTACAAAACATAGGCGCTTCGTATCTGGCCTGGGCTCATCTCGCTGATCGGGATGGTTCCTGGTGCCAGCGGCGTAGTCATTCCCTCACCAAAGAATTTGATAGCTGGTATCAAAACCAAATAAGCGAGCACGCCGCCGCCGCACATGATCGAAGCGATGCGAGGACCGATGATGTAGCCGACGCCTAACAACGCCGGAGATATTTCAGCTGCAATCGATCCGGCTTTGAACGGCGCAGAGAAGATTTTTTCAGGAGTATCCTTCCACGCTTTGAAGGCGCCCATCGCCGTTTGATACAGGAACCCGAGTCCCAATCCGGTGAAGATTGGAAGCGCGCGCACTTCAGCGACTACGCCGTCTTTTGTGCCTTCGGTTGCCGCGGCTCTGGACTCTTCCGAAGCCCCGGCTTTGAGAACTTCAGCGCAGGCAGTCCCTTCAGGATATTTGAGATACCCGTGTTGCGAGACGATGAGCGCCCGGCGCAGCGGTATCATCATTAATATTCCCAACAGGCCACCCATCACGGCCACCAGCATCACCCTGGTTATCTCGAGATCGAAACCGAGGATCATGATTGCCGGCATCGTCACCCCAACACCGAACGCGATCGATTCTCCGGCCGAACCGGCGGTCTGTACGATGTTGTTTTCCAGAATCGTGGCGTTGTTCATCCCAAATTTGGAAAACATTCTGAACAGGGTAATTGAGATTACAGCGACGGGGATTGAAGCGCTGACGGTCAACCCGACTTTTAGAACCAGATAGAGCGACGATGCGCCAAAGATGATTCCGAGTATAGTTCCCACGATGACCGGAGCCACGGTCAACTCGCGCATCTGGACTCCTGCCGGAATATAGGGCCGAAAGGTGGCCAGATAAGGGTTCTCTGACTCCACGGTGTCAGTCGGAACCACGGATCCATTGACCGTTTGTGTCGACATCAGTGTTGACCTCCGAGAATTTAATCGTGACGGCGAACTGCGCGTTCGCTCCGTATCCTTCGAATTCGATGCTGCTGGGCTGTAATTTGGTTCATTGTGGACGTGCGGAAGAATGAAAGTCAAACTGGAAAGATCAATCTCCGCAGCTATTTCGTAGCATTATTTGGAGTGCGCCGCCCTCCAAACACCATTTCGCTCAACTAAAACACCGGCGGCGCTTTGGATTCCTGGGACCCCAAGAAAGCCGAGTGCTATTTTTTAAAGAAGCCGAAGCCTACTCGATGGCGAGTCTTATTTGAAGGCGACTTGGCGCTATTGTCTCATGCCTGCTGTCGTCATTCAGACATAGTAGAAATCCAAAGCGCCGCCGGTGTTTCGCATGCGAAAGTTGGAGCTGGAGGGCGGCGCACTCCAAATGTGGCGGCCTTCACCTAGCCTCGGCAATATCAGTTCGATAGTGCATTCCCTCAAACTTGATTCTGCCGATCGCCTGGTAAGCCTTTGCCCTCGCCGCATCGAGTGTCGATGCCCGCGCCGTTACCCCGAGCACTCTCCCGCCAGAAGTGCGGTACTCGCTCATATCTTGTCGCGTCGTTCCCGCGTGGAAGACAACGACACCTTCGATCGAATCCGCATCATCAAGACCCGTGATCGGTTTTCCTTTTTCGAAAGAGCCGGGATAGCCGCCCGATGCGGCAACGACGCACACCGCAGAATCTTCGCTCCATTCAACTTGCATCGAGCCGATCTTACACGCGACAACGGCTTCGAAGATCTCGACCAGATCGCTTTCGAGCCGTACCAACACGGCTTGCGTCTCGGGGTCTCCCAAACGCGCATTGAACTCAATCAACTTTGGTCCGTCGCTAGTCAACATCAGACCGGCATACAGAATTCCGGAAAAAGGGTGACCTTCTGCAGACATACCTTCGAGGGTAGGCTCGATGATCTCGCGCGCCACCTGGGAGAGAGTCGAGTCGTCGATCAGACCGGGAGTCGAAAATGATCCCATACCGCCGGTGTTGGGACCTTGATCGTGGTCGAAGACGCGTTTGTGATCCTGTGCGGGGACGATCATCTTGTAGTCTCGCCCGTCTGTGAAAATCATCACAGATGCCTCGCGACCTACGAGACACTCTTCCAAAAGCAACCGCGAGCCCGCATCGCCAAAGACTCGCTCAACCATCATCTCGTTAACGGCGTGATCAAACTCCGATTGACTCGCGACTATTCGGACGCCTTTTCCAGCAGCGAGACCATCCGCTTTTACTACGACAGGGAATTGAAATCTTTTCGTTATCGCGTCTTGTGCCAGCGCAGGGGAGTCGCACGATTCAAAGCGAGCAGTTGGAATCGAATGTCGACTCGTAAACTCTTTTGTGAAGATCTTGCTGCCTTCGAGGTGAGCCGCTGCAGCTGAGGGTCCTACCATCCGAAGCCCGCGCTGGCGAAATGCTTCGGAGACACCGCCGACCAGCGGAGCTTCCGGGCCGACGACGGTTAATTCTGCCGAGACCGATTCGGCGAGTCGAGCGAGAGCTTCGGGATCGTTTACGTCAACGGGAATGCAGGTAGCGATTTCGCTGATGCCGGCGTTTCCGGGAGCGCAATAGATTTTGGAGGCGAGCGGGCTTTTAGCGAGTTTCCAAACTAGAGCGTGTTCTCGACCACCTGAGCCGATCACGAGGATTTTCATGGCGAGCGATTGTATCTTCGACGGTCGCTCGAGGCAAAGTAACCGCTGAATGAAATAGGATGTGATTTCGCATCAGGTCTGGGCGGGTGCTGTCATTCGTCCCGACGGATGCTGCATAAACTATTGTATTAAGTATCGTTATTTCGCTCGCGTTGACAGCTTTCTTCCCGGGCATTCATACTTAAAGCCAGTTGGACGGTGAGTGTGCGGAGTCCTCCGAACTCAGAACGGACAAGGGAGGAACGCACAGAATGGATGCCAAAAAAGTAATAGATTGCCTCAACGATCTCATAGAAGTTTGCCGAGACGGACAGAACGGCTTCAAAGAAGCTGCAGATAAAGTCAAAAGTCCAGACCTGAGAAATTTCCTCAATCAATGTAGCGCCGAGCGAGCTCAGTGTGTAAGTGAGCTCCAGATGGAAGTGCGCAGATTGGGCGGCGATCCTGAGAAAAAAGGCTCAGCGACGGGCGCAATCCATCGCGCTTGGATGGATATCAAGGGAACTCTGACTGGCAAGGACGATCATTCCATCCTGAGTGAGTGCGAGCGAGGTGAAGACAGCGCTGTCGATGCATACAAGGATGCAATAAAACAGGGTCTCCCTACTAACGTACTCACTATTGTTGAGAGACAATTTCAAAGCATTAAGCAGACGCACGATCGCGTGAAACAGATGCGCGATTCTAAGGCTGCGACTACTACGACCAGCCGCAGGTAACAGAAGAATAAGGTTCAGGGTTCCGAGTTTAGGTTGCGGGTTCCAAGCGCGGAGTTTCAAATTTCGTCGGGCGCAACTGCTCTTTTATCCGTGCCTGAAGCTGAAACGGAAAGTACGGAACCCTGAACCCTAAACTTGGAACCCGAAACCTGAATTGCACCATCCCCTCTTCGTTAGTAGACTTTCGACTCCGATTTCGAGATTCGCCCTTCGATTACCTCGCTCGGTTAGCTAACAAAGATGCTCGATAAAGGTGACTCGGCTCCAGCCTTCTCGCTTGACCGTCTAGACGAGACGTCTCTGCATTTTGAGAGTGCTTCGGAGAGGCCCAGGCTGTTGATCTTCTTCGAAACAGACTGCCCGACCTGCCGGCTCGCGATCCCTTACGTCAATCGCCTCGCATCGATAATCGACAGCGAGCAGATTCTCGGCATCTCTCAAGACGGCAAACGACCTACGCGAGAACTAATCGAGCAAACGCAGATCAATTTTCCTGTGGTCCTCGATCACGATCTCAAGATTACGAAACAGTACGACCCAATCGCCGTACCGACTTTCTTTCTCGTTGGGCTCGATGGCGTCATACAGAAAACCCTCGGCGGGTTCGACAAAAGCGAGTTGAACCAAATCGCATCGATAATGAACGGCGCGCCAACGGTGATTGCCGAACCATTCGATGGAGCGCCCGATTCAAAATTTGGTTGCGTCTCGCGACATTTGGAGTCGGCTGGCGAAGGCGAGATCGCTGAGGCTGCGAATCCGTATCTGAAGCGAGGCTCGCGAGCCACTCGCATCGAGTTGGATGAATCGACCGATCCGTTTGAATTCTGTATGCAGTTTGGAGATCCGCTGCCAGTGGTTCCGCCTACCGTCGAGCGAGTCGATCGGTTTCTTGCAGAGACTTCGCTCGAGCCCGACGAGATTGTCGGTCTCATACCTCCCAATTACGGCGCTGCGACTGTTGAGAAGATCGCGGCCAACGCGGTGATGGCGGGATGCAAACCGGAAATGATGCGAGTGCTCATCCCGCTCGTTCGCGCAGTTTGTGATGAACGATACAACGTACACGGAGTCCAGGCGACTACCCATTTTGCTGCGCCGATGGTGATCGTCAATGGTCCGATTCGCTCAGAAATGGGCTTCGCATGCCGAGGCAATGTATTCAGCAACATCTCTCGCGCAAACAGCACCGTTGGACGAGCGCTTCAATTGATTTTGACCAACCTCGGCGGCGCGCGACCCGGCGAAATTGATATGTCGACCCTCGGAAATCCCGGCAAGTTTTCTTACTGCATCGCAGAGAATGAAGAGGAGAATCCGTGGGAGCCGTTACACGTCGAATTGGGCTTTCAACCGAGTCAAAGCACGGTGAGTGTGTTTGCTGGCGAGGCGCCTCACGGCGTCAGCGAGCACATGGCTCGCGAGGGAAAACAGATCCTGAAAGCGATCACTCGAGCTCTGGCAACAGTCTGGTCGTATCGCGTCTGTAACGGAGTCGAGGCCGTAGTAGTCCTCTGCCCCGAACACGTGAAGACGATTCACAGAGACGGACTCACTAAGCAAGCCGTGCGCGAATTCCTGTACGAGAACACTGGGATTCCGTTGAAGCACTACGAAGACGGCGGGGGTGAAGGCACGCCGCACGTGAAGCTGTACAAACGCGCGACGATCGACGGTGAGGAATGTTGTCTGAAGTTCCCGGAGCCTTCCGCAATAAAACTAGTCGTGGCGGGAGGAACCGCCGGCAAGTTTTCAGCGGTGATCGGCAGCTGGGCAGCCGGCGCGCGTGGCAGTCAGATGGTCACATATCCGACAAGTGACAAGTGACAAGTGACGAGTGACGAGTGACAAGTAAAAGAAACCATCGTAACTCGTCAGCCGTTTTTATCACTCGTCACTTGTCACTCCGGAGAGGAGGAACCATGCGAATCACACTTGTGAATCCACTCGATGAAGCGAGCCGTACGGTTGCGAGCGCGGCTGCGCGGCTTGGCACATTGGAAGGGAAGACGATCGGCCTGCTCGATATAAGCAAGCCCGGCGGCAACATCTTTCTCGATCATCTCGAGCGGCTCCTGCGTCAACGTTACGGCGTAGCATCGGTCATACGAGTAACAAAGCCTACGTTCACCAAACCGGCGCCTGATGCGGTGCTCTCAAAGCTTGTTGACGCAGAGTGCGATGCGGTAATCGAAGCGCTTGCCGATTGAGGGTCCTGTACAACGTGCAGTTTGCACGATACGTCGAAACTCGAGTCATTCGGAATTCCGTCAATACCTGTTGCAACAACCGAATTCATTACCGCGGCGCGCGCACAGGCGAGCGCGCTTGGGAGAGCCGATCTGGACGCGGTCTACGTTGCGCATCCGATTCAGGATCAGACAAAGCAAGAAATCGAACTCAAGGCTGAAACGGTTTTGGAGGAGATCGCCCGCCGACTTACGGAAAGGTAGCCGTTGGTTCAAGGTTCAAGGTTCAAGGTTCAAAGTTCAAGGTTCGTGGTTGAGGATTTAGGATTCAGGATAGGTGATTTTCACCCTAACCCAATGGGAACGACCCTTAGCCCTGAACTTTGAACTTTGAACCTTGAACCCTGAACTTTGAACCTTGAACCCTGAACTTTGAACCTTGAACCCTGAACCTTGAACCTTGAACCCTGAACCCTGAACCTTCAGCCGGTTTTCGTAACGCGGTAAAGACCGCAGCCGTAGTACGGCTCAACGGCATTGAAGTCATCACGCCGTCTGATTTCGCACTTACTCAAAAACACGAACAATCACCGAGGAGGACCTGTTATGTTGCTTCGATCCGCATCCGCTCGCCTCTTTCAACGCGCATTTGTCCTGATGTTCTGCATCGGGCTGGGGACAAGCCCGATCGCAGCGCTTGCACAGGAAACAAAGGCGCCAGCCGACCCGCACGTCCACAAAGCCAACTACGAGCTGGCTTCGAGATGGACTACCGCCAAGGTCACCAAGCTTGTATTCGATACGTCGGTCACTCCGCACTGGATGGAGACCGGCGACAGGTTCTGGTACAGCTACGAGACCAGTCAGGGTAAGCGGTGGTGGATCGCCGATCCAGCCAAGAAATCGAAGACGCCGTTGTTTGACAACACAAAAATTGCGGCACAGCTGACCAACCTGACTCGAATCCCTTATGACGCACAGCACCTTCCGATCAACACCATCAAGTTCATCAAGAACGACACCGTATTTCAGTTCGACGCAAACGTGCCGCGCGATGCCGACATCCCGGGATTAAAAAACGAGGATCCGCCTCCGACTCGTGGCCAACAAAATCGCGGAGACCAGGATCAGAATCAAGATCAGAATCAGAATCAAACCCAGGGAGGTCGCGGAGCTCAGCCGCCACTACGAACTCGTCCGATTTATTTCGAATATGAAATGGGAACCGGCAAAGTTACCTTGTTGACCGATTTCAAACCGCTGGCAAAACCTCGATGGGCAGCGGTCTCGCCGGATGAAAAAACCGTGATCTTCGCCCGCGGTCACAACCTCTTCGTGATGGATGCGGACAACTATGCCAAGGCGCGAGTGAAAGAAGACGACGCGTCGATCGTCGAAACCCAGCTCACAACTATTGGCGAAAAAGACTACGGATACGAACGCAGACTGCAGGAAGAGGAGAAACGCTTCTACAGATTCACCGAAAAGAATCCGACTCCGCGAGTTCCTGCGATCACCGTCTACTGGTCGAAGGACTCTAAAAAGTTTGCAGTTCAACGAAACGATCAACGCAAGGTCGGCGAATTATGGGTGATCAACTCGCTGGCGGCTCCGCGGCCAACGCTCGAGAGCTATCGTTACGGAATGCCGGGCGAAGTCAATCAGCCTCAAGCCGAGCTCGAAGTCTTTGAACCCGCAAGCAAGGGGCGAGTCAAAATCAAGACCGATCGATTCAAAGATCAGCAACTGGCTGTCTATACTGCGCCGGTCACCAACTCAGAACGCGAACGAGCGCGAATCTTTCAAGTGGATCGCGGCGATCAGGAACAACAGCAGCAGCAACAACAGGGACCGCCGGGCGGCGGCCCGCAGGTCGAACCGAAATGGCTCGGCGACTCGTCGGACAAAATCTACTTCAACCGAACCAGCCGCGATCTGAAAAAAATCGACGTGTGTGTCGCCGACACATCGACCGGCGAAGTAAAGACGCTCATCGAAGAACGTCTCAATACGTATGTGGAGATAAAACCGCTTCGTCTGCTGAGCACTGGTGAGATGGTTCATTGGTCGGAGCGCGACGGGTGGGGACACTACTACCTGTTCGATGCAAACGGAACATTGAAGACGCAACTCACTTCCGGCGAGTTCGTGTGCAGCGACGTGGAAGGTCTCGATGAAAAAACACGAACGCTCTATTTCTCGGCGTCTGGTCACGAGCCAAGCGAAGACCCGTACTATGAGCACGTTTACAGCGTCAGCCTCAATGGAGGAACGATGAAGCTGCTCGATCCGGGAGACGCGACGCACAACGTGACGATGGCCGATTCGAACAAGTACTTCCTGGACAATTCGTCGCGAATAAACACTGCGCCGGTCTCGATGGTCAACGATGTCGCCGGAGCGTGCGTGTTGACACTCGAGCAGACGGATACGACCGCGCTTGTTGAAGCCGGGTACAAATATCCGGAGCCCTTCAAGGTGAAAGCCGATGACGGCATCACCGATCTGTACGGCGTGATGTATAAGCCTTTCGATTTCGATCCGGGCAAGCGGTATCCGATCATCGCGTATGTTTACCCCGGCCCGCAGACCGAAAGCGTGACAAAAAACTTCACCAGTCGAAACGACCGGATCACGCTCGCTCAGTTCGGATTTATCGTGATCGAAGTCGGTAACCGAGGCGGAAACCCGCAGCGATCGAAGTGGTATCACACCTACGGCTACGGAAATCTCCGCGACTACGGTCTGGCTGACAAGAAGACGGCGATCGAACAGCTAGCCAGACGGCACCCGTTTGTCGACATCGATCGAGTGGGGATCTACGGGCATTCGGGTGGAGGCTTTATGTCCACCGCGGCGATGCTGGTGTTTCCCGATTTCTTCAAAGTTGCGGTTTCGTCGTCGGGGAATCACGAGAACAACATCTACAATCGCTGGTGGAGTGAAAAGCACCATGGTGTAAAAGAGGTTACAGACAAGGACGGCAACGTTAAGTTTGAATACAACATCGAGAGGAACTCGGAGCTGGCTAAGAATTTGAAGGGGCATCTTATGCTGTCTACGGGAGACATCGATAACAACGTACATCCGGCAAACACGCTTCGAATGGTCGATGCGTTGATAAAAGCGAACAAGCGATTCGATATGGTGGTGCTGCCGGGCAAGCGGCACGGTTACGGCGATGCTACTAACTATTTCTTCTGGGTGAGGGCAGATTACTTCTGCAAGCACTTGTTGGGAGATATGTCGGACAGCATCGATATGGTTGAGCTGAATCGCGAGCGCGAACAGGTTGGCGACAAGGGTCAGACCCGCCGCGGCCCAGACGAAGAAGAAGAGGAGGACGAAGAGCCTCCGTTCTGAGGGTGCTTCATTACCGCAAATCAAAAATACCCACAACTGAAAGAAGGTGAAACAATACGGTCAACCCCGGCAGCGTGGATCGCCCTCCGTCAGGAGGGCCATGTTTGTAGACCCGCAGCGTGTATTGCGTCCGCTGTCCGCCAGGAGGGCCATGTTTGTAGACCTGGGCGTGAGCCGCGTCCGCCCTCCGTCAGGAGGGGGCATGTTTGTAGACCTGGGCGTGAGCCGCGTTCGCCCTCCGTCAGGAGGGGCCATGTTTGTAGACCTGGGCGTGAGCTGCGTCCGCCCTCCGTCAGGAGGGCCATGTTTGTAGACCGGCAGCGTGTATTGCGTCCGCTGTCCGCCAGGAGAGCCATGCTTACGTAGGGCGGTCGCCAATCCTGCAATATCAAATAGGCCAACGTAAACATGGCCCTCCTGACGGAGGGCGAACGCCTCCACGCGCGGGTCTACAAACATGGCCCTCCTGACGGAGGGCGATCTCAATCACGCCTTAGTCTACAAACATGGCCCTCGTGACGGAGGGCGAGCACCCACAACCGAAGGTGGGTGTTGTTGGACCCTTCGCATCGTCAGCGATAAACTCCAACAAAGACCGTTAATCAACCGAAGGATTCACATGACAGATATCGATCTAATCGCGACGCTCCAGCAACGAATGCCACCCTTCTCGAAGCTTCTCGGCATCACGTTTCTTTCGGCGGCGCCCGAACGCCTCACTGCCGAAATGCTGGTCCGCGAGGATTTGTGTACGACTCCAGCCATCGCTCACGGAGGCGCAATAATGGCGTTCGCCGATACGCTTGGAGCATTCGCCACGGTGGTGAACCTCAGCGAAGGCCTTTCGACGACAACAATCGAATCAAAAACCAATTTCTTCGCGCCGGGCAAGGTGGGTACAAAGCTTCTAGGCGAATGCACCGCGCTGCATCGAGGAAAACGGACGATGGCGTGGCAAACCAGAATCACTAATGAAGAAGGACGGTTGATCGCAGTTGTGACTCAAACACAAATGGTCCTTGAACCTCGGAAATAGCTTCACTCAGCAGCGTTCAAGCTCAAGATTATCGAAGTTAACTCGGGATGTTGCTGCTTTGAGCGACTTGTAACGTAAACAACATTCCGCCTTGCGGCCGTAACCGCCACTCTACCGAAGCATCTATCAAGCTCGCTCGTGATCGAATGTTGTTCAATCCTCTGCCGGCCTTCTGCGTTTTGCTCGTATCAAATCCGCAACCGTTATCTTCGAGTTCGATAATCAGATCACCCGACTCGTTAACGCGAACAGACATCCTTACCTGAGTCGCACCAGAATGTCGGCGGATGTTACTCAAGGCCTCCTGGATTATCCGATAGATCTGAATCTGCGCGGACGCGTCGAGCGACAGCTTATCTTCGATTCCCGCTGCGCATACGTACTCATATTCAAATCGATTCTCGGCTGGTCGATCTGCAAGCGAATCCGCGAGCGCAAATTCCAACGCCGCCGTCAGCCCAACGTTCGAGAGCGTCGATGGACTCAAATCTTCGCAAATGCGCCGAATCTCGGTCGAGATCGACTCGATTTCCTGTCGAAATTCAGCAGGTTTCAGATGACCGTTGGTTCGCTCGGTTGGCAGCCTATCGGTGAGCATCATCAACCGCCTGAGATCGGCGAGCGTCTGGTCGTGCAGATCGCGCGCGATACGGCGGCGCTCAGTTTCAGTTTCGTTCGCGAGCTGAAGCCGAGTGTCGGCCAGCTGTCGATTCGTTCCTATGAGCTTTCGATTTTGATGATAACCCCACCACATCGCGACCAGCGCAAGACCGAGAAGAACCGATAACGCAGTCGAGGTCCACGGGAATGGAGCACGCGCAACGACAAATCCAATCTTGAGCATTTCCGACGGTGTAAGGTCGTTTGAGTAGGCTCGGGCCAACAAGCTGTAATTTCCTGGTCGCAATCCCTGAATCACAAATTGCGGATCTCTCGAGAGACGCCGGCTAACGACTCGATCACCGCCATCCAGTAGTTGAAACGAATACTGAAACTGCTCTGGAAACGTGCGGCTGCTGATTGCTGAGACGTCTACGACTAAACCGTTCTGCGGATATTCGAGAGTCAAGCCTTTGTTAACTTCATCGATGCCATAAACTCGCTTCCCGACTACTCGTGTAAGGCTTATTACCGGCGCTTCAAACCCGGGTTGATAGCGGGCGATTCCACGGCTCGTGCCAACGCACAGTACTGTCGCCTGGACGCGACGAATCTCAAGGACCGCGAACGTATTCTGTGACGGGACTCCTTGCTCGCTGTCGATCTTCGAAATCAGAAAAGAACCAGGAGGTTCGGAAGTACTCGCGGGATCGTCCTCGGTCACAACCTTGTAAACTCCACTTCCGTTTGTAGCGCACCATACCGCTCGTCCAGAGTCGCCGCCCGACGCTGGCACGACATCACGCGCGTCGACTCCGTCAATCACAGATTCAATCTTGTCGTTTCGAAGCGCGAATAGACCTCGATCTGTTGCCAGCCACAAGATCGAGTCGCTCGAGCCTGCGATCGACCACACTGCGCCGCCTGCGAGTCCGTCCAATGAGGTGACCGCAGTCGTTTGTTTGCCATCGAACGCAAAAACTCCCGACTTTGAAGTCCCGATCCACAACCGTTCGTTATCGGCGTGAAGAGTTACAACCTCGACTGTGTTCTCCACCGATCCATCGACGGGCCGCACTGTTGTTCGTCCGATGCCATCGATGCGTTCGATGCCCGTGCCAAAATTCGCGACATAAGTAACTCCGCGAAATGTTTTGATAGCGCGGATATTGTCGCTTGTGGCGGATTGATTCTCGATTCGCAAGAATTCGGCAGAGGTGCCTCGGGTGCTTTTATTAGCGTCGCGAACAAACAACCCGTTGGCGGTCCCGATCAAGAGTCGTCCCTGCGAATCCTGGGAGATCGAATGGATGATCCTGGCTTTGAATTCTTTTACCTCGCGCCAGGTGGAGTCGCCAGAGCTCTTAAGCAAGCCGTGATTCGTCCCGCACCAGAGCGTGCCGTCTGAAGATTGAAACAACGTTCGAACGAAGTTGCTTTCCGGATCGTCAGAGAGAGTCTCGACGCTTGCAGCTTTCGGATCATAACGACAGGCGCCGCGATCGGTGCCAAACCAAACGACCTCTTCTCGATCGACATAGATCGAAAGGATGTGATTGGACAATAAGCCTCCGCCGGTATTCTCGAAGGTGAACTGATCGAGCTTACGGCCACCGGCGAACAGGAAGACTCCACGCTCGGTGCCGACCCAGAGCCGACCTCGCGAATCCGACTTCAGGGCAGTCACGGTTCCGACGCCCGAACCTATTTTTTGCGGATGCATCAAATCGGTCGAATCGAATAACCCGCTGTCCGAGGGCGATGTCTCGGCGCCAAACCAACATCTGCCTTTTGAATCATTCTCAATCGCGTTTACGAAGAACGAGCGAGGCTTCGAAAGAATCTCGCGAGCTTCTATTCGAGATTGGTCGATCGACAGTAGCCCCCGGCCCCGTGTGCCGACGATCAGGCTGCCATTCGCAAGTGACAAGCTGGTCAGCCCAAGAGGAGCCCGCCCTCTTGATTCGATGGTCAGCAGCGGCAGGTCTTCTGGACCGATCCGGCGAACTTTGAGTGATCCGTCGGACGAGTGCTCGCAGTTGAATATCTCGCCGCGAGACGATGAAAGGATTGCCCGGTCGCCTTCTGTAACAATGATCGCAGTGATCTCGGAAGAAGTGGTTTCAGGAACGACGACTATGCCCGCGTCAGAAAGGAGAAAGGCACCGCGGTCGGTTCCCGCCCAGATCTCGCCGGGTTTACCAGTTGTCAGGGAGCGGATTCGACCGTTGGCGAGAACGCCTTCGGCAGCGATCTTCTGGATGCGTCGCCCGTCGTATTTGACCAGGCCGGAGTCGGTACCAAACCACATCAATCCGTCGGAATCCTGCACGATAGCTCGAACGTGATCTGACGGGAGTCCGTGAAATAGGGTGATCGAACCCCATCGATGAAGGTCCGGTGAAGCAGCGCGCTGCGGTTCCTGAGCGAGAACGGTCTGCTTCGAATAGACGACAGCAGTAAGAAAAACTACACACAAAAACGAGAGGCCCACGAAGAGAAATTGGATACGCGGCCTGACAGATTTCCTGGATTTTATTCGCGGTACTTTCGTGAAAAAAGAACCTCACTCTGTTTGAAGCTTGTTCTCTCGGCGCCGATAACGCCACGTCAACACTAAGAAAATAATCACGCTCAAAACTGGCACGACGACGAATAGTAGTCCAATTGCTAAGCAGCGAATTCCATCACCTTCCTGGAAACCCGAAGGTTCGAAGATCGTGCAATAGAGCGCGGCCGGCGGCTTAAGCACTCGAAGAATCGGGTTCGTGAGAAAACTATGCGACGGCCAAAGCAACGTTTCGGCGAGAATCAATAGGCTAGGTACCCCGAATGTCAGAAGCGCGCCGCCGGCCACGGAAAAGATTGCGCGACTGACCACCCGAAACCCCGGAGACATCGTCGGAATCGCTTCGAACATATTGTTGCCGTTAGAGGGGTCAGGCAGGAAATACTGAAATTCTTAACAATCAATTCTCTCAGCATTCGAATTTCAGTATTTCCTGCCTGACCCCTTTGCTTCGACTAGCGTCAGATTTTCTTTTTGGCAGAGCTCGATGTTTCATCGAGGTAGCGCTTGCGATCACGCTCAATCCAGCCCTCGAGTTCCCCCGCCGCCTTCTCGAGCTCGTCGCTGTTGAGCAGTCCTCGCTTCAACGCTTCGAAGAAAGCTCGCGTCCGAATGTTGTAAGCCAACTTGTCATAAAATTCGTTCGGTGTTCCTTCAGGCGACGCAACAAACAGTTTTTCGTAGAGAGTGGCCAACCTGCTTTCAACACCTCGCAGACTCAGACTGCACTTGCGAGCGATAGCCCAATTCGAAAGCCCCAACGCCAGATAGTAGAGCGCCTCGGCTTCAAACTCGGTCAGCAACGGTCGCTTGAACGAATCCTTGAAAGCCGGGTCGATCATATCCGCGCCGTCCTCAAGAACCGCGGCGACAAAACGGACAAATCGATCCTCGGGGTTGTTCTTATGAATGAAACCGTACGCGGGCGGCGGTTGCACCGACTTGATGATCTTGCGGATCTCGTTGATGTAGATCTCGTGCGGAAACTGGGTCCAGAAAATTATCCGCGCGTTTGAAAAGCTCTTCCAGATGGTGCGCGCGGCTTTCACACCCGACAGTCTGGGCATCTGAATGTCAAGCACGCACAGCTCGGGACGATGCTCGAGCACAAGCTGAATCGTTTCTTCGCCGTCTCCGGCTTCGATGATTGGGAGGTGCGAAGCGAACTCACGCTCGATCAGCTCTCGCAGATATCGTCGTTGAGCTACGTTGTCTTCGGCGATCAGGATGGACATGTCACTTCTCTATTACAGTGTTTCCCTTAACACGGTATTTCACCAGCTCTTTAAAGCTATCGTCATCTACATCGCCCTCTACATCTTGACGCATAAATTCCGAGTACTTATCGCCGCAAAACCGGAGGGTGAATGACGAGTCGTCGACGTCGAGTCTGTATGGCGGATCACCACCGCCCAGGTAAATCGTTTCCGTTCGACTGAGCAGCTCTCGAGGCTCGTATGGGTCCGTCCCAGGACGCAGAACCCGGTACCTGATCGACTGCCAATTGGAACTACACCATGGATTCACGCTGGCCGTCACTAGAAAATAGTTTTTGCGGTCGTCTGGCCAGGACAGTCCAAACTGGAACAGTCCTTGAGCGCCGTTGATTCTGTCATAGTCGTTTTTCTCATCTGCCAGCCACAGTTTCCATTGCTCGTCCTCATACTCGAATAGGTATAGCGAGGTGTCTTCACCGCAGCATATTCCGACCGTCGTGGTGACCGCAATCACGTCGAAATTATCGTGCGGGCGTGTCACGGTGATGCTTTCGATATCCCCATAATCGTATCCTCGGTCAATGTGGTTAGCGTCGATAACGATCGATCCTTCCTCGTTGTTGAGAAGTCCTAGGTTACTCAGATCTACGATCGTTCTCGCCTGAATTTGTTGAGTGCTCACCTGTCTTTTTTCGAAGCGCAGCCGGTGGGTTATGAGATCGCGCAACTGATGCTTGAGCGTCGTGAGCAAGGGCTTCGCGGTCACAGGAATGTCTGTGTCCATGTCGTCAGTGTGAATTCGACGGAGGCTGGCAACCGTATCGCCGACTAAACGTAGGTCAACGCTGTGCTCGAGCGTCGGGCTCGACGGATCAGCGGACAACCTGCCTTCGTTGACTATGGTGCGTTGGGGAGAGTTGCCAAACGCTCGAACCATGAACAGAACGATACTCGCCGTAACAAACAGCACAATCAGAGTGATTCTTGCGGTCGATCGATGAATCGTCATCCTGCGTTCTCCTCTTCCAATAGATCATATTCGCAGCTCGATGCTACGGTTGACCCATCGGTTGGTCAATGTGGCTAACCACAGGGAAGACATTGGAACTCCAAGGTACTCCGTCAGAAGGAGAAGAATGTCAGAATGGAACGGTATGCGATCACAAAAATTGCGAATTGCAGAATTGCACTGCCGGCACCTACTTCTCGGCATTAAGATAAGGCCCGACTCCAAAAAGTTGAGCGGCTTCGATGTACAACCAGCCTTCAAGGTTGTTTTGCGGATGTGGAAAACCACAGAGCAGGAGCGCGTAGTTTCCCGGTCATCTGATGTTGGGCTCCCCGTGTTCTCGAGCCGCCTTTAGTCGCATCATCGGCCCGGTTCAATCCGAGTAAACCACCGGTTTGGCACAAGCTAAGTCTGCTCATATCAAGAGGACGAGCGTGTGCTGAAAGCTCTACGCAAGGAAATTTGGTTTACCGATTTCAAATAGTCTATGCGACGCAATGCTTTGCTTCACTCAGGATTTCGCGGTATCGCCGGCCATTGCCGACGGCACCGCAGCTACTATTTGCCGGGGTCAGTCTTGCTGTGCGCGATTCTGGGTTTGATCTTGCACTCCAGCAAGCCTCGAGCTTGGAAGACAAACGAAGTGCCCATCGCGTTTTGGTCGTGGAGATCAAACACCCCATCGTCAAACGACATGGAGGCCGCGATCCGAGATGCGAGGATGCAAACACTCTTCCTGCACGCCGGTCAGATTGATTGGCAAGACAAGAACCTGAAGCGAATTCGTCCTGTGGATGGCTCCCTTCCTCGCGGAGTTCCGGTTCATCTCGTTTACAACTCTACCAGGGCCTTCTTGCAAGATTTCGAACGCTTGAATCCATATGCAGTCAGCGCTGCGGTGATCGCTGCATTTGATCAGGATCTGGCGCGCGCTCGTGGTGATCAGGCCGCGGTAGTTGGTGTTCAGCTCGATTTCGATGTTCCCACAAGATTGCTCACAAATTACGCCGCGATGCTGAGAAAGATCCGCGAGCAGTTACCGGCAGGCATTCAATTATCGATAACCGGACTGCCGACCTGGCTCGGTTCGACAGGATTACGCGAGCCGCTATCGGTTTGTGATTTTTGGGTGCCTCAGTGTTACGGAGCCTCCATACCGGGAGATGCGAATCAGCGAATTCCAATAACCACCGCCGAATTTGTCGAGCGTGCCGTCGTGATGTCGCGTGAGCTAGGCAAGCCGTTCTATGCCGGATTAGCAGCCTACAGCTATGCCATTCACTATTCTCAAGATGGCTCATTAATTGGTCTTCGCGGGGACCTCGATCCCCAAGCGGTAATCGCGAACGACCGTTTTGTGCAAACCGCGGAACAACCTTGTTTCATCAATGGCGAGGGAAATCCACGAGTTGGTGAATGGCTCTGCAGTTATCGGGCGATTCGCGATGTAATGGTCGACGGAACGTCAATTCGGACCGATCAGTCGCTGATGCTCGATCGTCCGACGTCGGCGGGGCTGCGAGAGTGCGCGCTGAAGGTCAGGGAACAGGGCGGCCGCAAGCTCTTGGGTATTTGCGTTTTCAGGATTCCAACCGACGGGGACTCGACGAACCTCACACTTCCTGAAATCGTTGCAGCGATCAACGACTCTGATCCTATCTACTCGATCGAAGCTCGGGCAACAAAGACGGTAGCAAACCAGGAGAGCGGACTGACGCGAATAACACTGGAGATCTTCAATAGTGGTTCCGCGACGTCGCAACCAGGAGCCGCAGCGCTGAACGTTCTTGTGCCGTTGAGAGCCGGCAGCATCTGTTCAATCGACACAGAACAACTAACGACGGCAGACCTTGTTTTCCTGTCAGGAGACGACGCGGTGCCCTGTAATTCGAAACGCGCGAATGCAGTGCGGGTCAGCGCGGCGTGGTGGCAGCCGGGTTCGAGGCTAAGAGTCACCATTGGAGTTAATGATTCAGAGCTCGACGAATTGACGGCGATTTACTTGTCCGCACTTGATGACGGTACGACCACTTCAGGATCTCAGACCTTTGCTGTGGCAAAGAAGTCAAAATGAAAACCTCGAACAACAAATCCATTTCGCGAATCTTGGTCTTGCTTTCCGCGTGTTTGATTGGCGGGGCCGCCGCGGTTAGCGGCTGCGGATGGGATTACTACACTGATCATTCGGTGAGGTTCAACGGCTATCGGAATGCCTCCGAGTTTTCGCGGCTACCACGGCTGGCGACATTTTCGCGGCTTAGACCGAATAAGCTCTTCTCCTGGGGTGAAGATGTTGGATCAGAAGAGGACATCTATGAGCGACACAACTTGAACGACAAGAAAATCGATGAGTGTTGGCAAGCAGCGATAGACGCCACAGTGACGAGCGACTTTCACACAGCCCACGGAGAGTATAAGCGGTTTCTTGATCAGACTCGGGCGATGCTCGATGTAAGTTGGGGAGCAACAAAGGATCTCCAGAAACGAAGAAATACCGCTTTCGATATCCTTGATGCATTGACTGCACTCGAACAAGGGACGCCGGCTTATCTCATTCAAAGCTATTGTTCGGCTCGACTGACTTTTCACGACCGACCAGCAGCGACTGATGATATCGATCGCAAGCTCGCGCCCTGCCGCAACGACAAAAACTTGAAAGACAATGCGGCATATCTCGAGGCTGCGGTGTTCTTTCAAACCGGAAAAAGCATTGGTACGAACTCGTTTGCCGAAGTGGCGCTGCGTTTCCCGCGCAGCGAGAAACGCGAAGCTGCGCTGTTCATGGCTGGCGTTTCTCATATGAAAGCGGCGAGATCCCGAACGATCACGACGGATGCCGATCCCAATTCGGTTCGCGATAACGATTGCGAACTGGCGCGTCGTGAGTTTCAACGAATGATCCGCGAATATCCAAAAGGCCGATATGTGCTCGACGCGAAGGGCTGGCTAGCACATTTGTGGGTGATTGTTGGGGATCGTCCGAGGGCTCTTGCCGATTACTACCGAATGCTCGCCAGTGACGACGAGCTCTGGCGAGCCGAAGCGGTCGTGTCGATTGGCACGCTTCGTCACCAGATGGACGAATCAGAAATGGCGAAGCTGGAAAACCTCGTCGCTGATGAACCTCGAACCGCGATAGCTTACGCTTATCACGAAATTTACAACTATGCGAATGCGTACAAATTCGCCAGCTATGCATACCGAAATCGATCCGATGACGCTGAGTCACTTCTTTCAAAGAAGCAACTGAGCCGTATCGCGACGTTCGCGACGCGAATGATGTCTCGATATCCGAGCGGGCAAGTTGGCGGCGGCTTTGTGCTGCGAGTCGCGGAGGCGCAGCTCGAGCTTGAAAACCATTCGGATGCTGTTCGGCTCGCGCGTCGCGCGCTTGCGATGGGAGTCACCGGTGATTTGAGAGCCGAGGCTCTTTGGGTCGCCGGTGCAGGCGAATATCGATTGCAACAAAATGCCTTGGCGAAACAGGCGCTCGAGACGCTAGTGAAGGAGAATCGAAACAATCGATACACCGAAGGCGGTTGGCGGCTGCTGGCGATGTTGCGCGAAGACAACGGCGACCTGGAAGGCGCCCTGGATGCCTATCTGGCCCTCGATTATCGATATGACGTCGCTTATTTCACCGATGTGCTGCTGACATCCGAACAGCTTCGGTCTTTTCTCGACAAGCGACCGTCGGTTGCACATCGCGACGAGTTGTTATACGCGCTCGGAATCAGATATCTGCGCGATCGTAGATGGAGTGAGGCCAGACGGGCGCTGTCGCTAGTCAAGCCGCTCCCTCGAAACGTTGACGAGGATTTTAGGTATGACCGTGACCGATCCTACAGAGACGATGACACTGATCCTGACCCTGTAAAGCTACGTGAGACCGATCCGCACAAACGTGGTGTGCGCGTACAGTGGGTTGACCAGGACATGAGGACTGCTAATGATCTTGAAAGGTTGGAACGCGAAGCTGCATCTGTTGAAGGAGACGAGGCGAGGGCTGAAGCTGTGTATCAAGTCGCGAGCTACCAATTCGAACGATCTCTCCTCTTTTACAATCCGATTGCGTGGAAGGGCATCCGGCATTACCTGCTTTGTGATCTCGATAACGGTGGCGGTTTCCGACAGCCCGGAGAATCTCAAAAGCTATTCGATTACATGCAAAGGCACGATATGGCGGCGAACTCGCTCCCGATCTTCCTGGAAGTGGCGGCTCGGTTTCCAAAAACTCGGGCAGCCAGAGACGCGCTATACAGCGCCGCCGTTTGTCACGAACGACTCGCCAACTACAACACCTACTGGCATACCATATATTCGGAGGGCGGACACGCCGGCGATCAGATGGTTACATTCCGAGACGTCAGAGCCACCTATCCCAACTACCGGCTCCCTCGAGGAACTATTGGGTGGGAGCCCTCTACCCGCACCGTGAATGGCGGGCTCGGTTGGGACCCGCTTCCGAAACCAAAGCCGCGGCCTTCGAAGTGGATGCGCGCCGCCACGATCCTGAACAACGTGACTGCCGAGATCATCAAGCTTCTCAACCGTCTTCTTTCGGATTTCGAGTACTGTGTGAAACAAGTCTGGCTGGGGATCGTTGCAGTGGTGAGCTGGATTGTCCAGCTTGTGAGCTGGATCGCGCACTGGTTCTGGATGCTGGCGATGTTCGGTTGGCTCTGGTTCCTGTGGCCGAGGTTGCGGGAGTCGCGATCGTTGATGAACGAAGCTCTCTCCCGATGCGAATCGAGGCCGCAAGAGGAAGCGACCGACGGGATCACGCTGATCGAAACAAACCGAATCGAAAGTTATCTCGGTCAGGATCTCCGAGACAAGGTGGTAGAAGCTGGAAAAGATTTAGCTTACAAGCTGCGACAGATGGGTGCGGATAAACGAGGAAGATCGATCATCGCCTTCTACGCCGCATCTCATTATATGTTTGTGATAATCGTGCTCAGAGTGCTGATCAATCTCTGAATTGCTAGTGTTTCAGCAGGCCTTCAGGATCCTGCGGCACGCCGATATAAGGCAGGTTTCGATACATCTCACCAACATCCAATCCGTAGCCGACTACAAAGTGGTTCGGAATCGTAAAGCCGATGTATTGCGCGTCGATTTGGATCTCGTGACGCTCCGGCTTGTCGAGCAACGCTGCTATAGCTAACGAGCTAACCTCACGCGAACGAAAGATGTTCGCCATATAGTTCAACGTTAATCCGGTGTCGATAATATCTTCGACGATCAACACGTCTTTTGTAGCCAAACTTACATCGAGATCCTTGGTGATTCGCACTTCACCGGAAGATTTCGTGGACGCGCCGTAGCTTGAGATCCCGATAAAATCGACCGATAGCGGCAGATCTATTGAGCGCATAAGATCCGAGAGAAAGACGCACGCCCCTTTCAGCACTCCAACAAGATGAAGCCGCTTGCCGGCGTAATCATGGGTGATTTGCTGACCGATTTCGTGGACCCGCGCCTGCAAACGGTCGGCGTCGATCAGGACTTTCAGATTGGGATCGTGCATGAAAGAGGCTCGTTCTGTAGCGCTCATCGGGGCTCCTGAGATGCAGTTGGATTTGATTGAGCGTGCAATATACGAGAGGCCGCTGTAGGTGTCAAATATACGGCTCGAGAATCAGCCCCGATCAAAAATCCGCCACCGAGAATCTTAGAATCACAAGCCCGGCAACGCGAAAATCAGACGCGGCGAGAACCGCAAGTTTTCGCCGGAGAATTTGGAGTGCGCCGCCCTCTACTAAGATCTCACAACACCACGACATTGGCGGCGCTTTGGATTCCAGTTCGGCAGATTAGAAAGGACCCAGAGCAAATCAGACTTATCAAAGAGGCGTTTGGAACGCGGGAGAATCCAAAGCGCCGCCGATATTTCGCCGGAGAATTTGGAGTGCGCCGCCCCCTACTAAAAAATCTCACAACACGACGACATTGGCGGCGCTTTGGATTCCAGTTCGGCAGATTAGAAAGGACCCCGAGCAAATCAGACTTATCAAAGAGTCGTTTCGAAAGCGCGAGAATCCAAAGCGCCGCCGGTATTTCGCCTTCCCAAGATGGAGGTAGAGGGCGGCGCACTCCAAAAAGTCGCAGGCACCGAGATCGAATCGGGTCGACAATCACAATCTCAAAACCTAGAATCCAGATTCTTATGAGCGTCATCGATGAACGAGGCAAACAGGTAATCACCGAGAACGAAATTCGCGAGGCCGCCGCGGGTGACACGCTGAGAATTGACGAGGCCGCTCTGTTGACTCCGCTCGCTCAGGACTTGATCCGCGAACGAGGCATTCAGCTCGAACGAATCCGTCGTCGCAGCGCCGCGAACAAGAAAAAGATCGCTCTCGGCGCCGATCACGGCGGCTTCGAGATGAAAGAGCAGATCAAGAGTCTGCTGGCTGATCTTGGTCACGATCATCAGGATTTCGGCACGCACTCGACTGAAGCCGTTGACTATCCTGACTACGCGCATCTTGTAGCGCGGGCTGTCGCCGCCAAGTCTTGCGATCTTGGGATAGTCGTTGACGGAGCTGGAATCGGATCGTGTATGGCAGCCAACAAGGTGCCTGGGGTGCGAGCCGCGATGTGTTATGACGAGGCATCCGCGCGCAACAGCCGCGAGCACAACGGCGCTAATGTTCTGACTCTCGGGGGAAAGATGATTTCCACTGAACGCATGCGTGAGATCGTTCGCGCGTGGTTAGGAACAGATCTTACAGAAGACCGACACCGCCGCCGCGTCGAAAAAATCACCGCCATCGAGAGGGAGTACGCTAGAGGATAGAGGACTAAGAATAGAGAATGGGGTATGGAGCATAGAAAATAGAGGTTCGAACCGGCTTCTTTCTTCGATCAACCTCACTAAAGCGAAATCAAACCAGCCCGGATAGCAAATCGAACAAGACCGGGCACATCGTGAATGTTCAAGCGCTCCATCAAATTTGCTCGGTGTGTCTCGACGGTCTTAGCGCTGATCTTCAGAATAGTCGCGATCTCTGTGGTGCTCCTGCCTTTCGCTATCAATCGCAGTACCTCCCTTTGTCGAGGCGTCAATCGATGAGTAGATGCATCGTACGGGCTCAAGCTCCCACTTCGGTCTCGTGAAAGGTCACGCGAGACTTCCGGACTGAGGTATGTCCCGCCGCCAACGACAGCTCTGATCGCTTGCTCAAGCTCGGCTGTCGCGCCGCGCTTCACAAGATAACCGACCGCTCCTGCCTTCATCGCTTCTCGAACGTATTCTTCGCGGGCGTACATCGAGACGATTATTATCCGAATATTTGGATGGCTGCTGGAGATCAGAGACGTAGCTTTCAGACCATCGATATCCGGCATAACTATGTCCATCAAAATGACGTCAGCAGATTGGCGGCGGACCATTTCGATTGCTTCAGCTCCGTTAACCGCCTCTCCAATAACTTCGATGCCTGAGAGTTTTTCAAGAAGTGCACGCAGTCCCGCTCACACCAATTCGTGGTCATCAACGATCAAAACCCTGATTGTCTTCATCGACTGTCGCCCTTCGCGAGCGTACGAAACATGGCGACAACTTTTGTATCGGGATAGCCTTGATTATTGCGTCAGACTAGAGGGAGCCAGAGTGTCGGTGTTTCCCTTACAGAGCAGAAGCTCAATGCTATGTGAGCCTGCGGACCTAACGAATAAACATTTCCCGAAGGTTGCGCGGGCCACGATTCGCTTCAGTTCACTCCGGGTTACCGATGATCAGTTAGTAAGCAATCACTTGTAGTCTGGCTTTGGCAGCACGAGCACGCTGCTCATTTGACCTTGGGGCTGGAAAGAGGAATTCGTAGTGTAACCACTGTCCCTTTGGCTGGTGCGGCGGTGATCTCGATGGCTCCGCCGGCAATAATCGCGCGTTCACGAATCCCGATGAGGCCAAGAGACTGCGAGGCAATTATTTGATCTTCGGTAATCCCGACGCCATTGTCCCGAATCTCCAGGAGGAAGTCACCGTCCTCCTCGGCCATCGTAATGGTCACTCTTGTCGCATTAGCGTGTCGAAGTACATTGGTCATTGCCTCCTGGGCGATCCGGAAGACAGCGGTTGCTTGATCGGGGCTCAGGTCAACCTGTTCGACGAATGAATCGATCTGGCAGACGATACCGGTTCGAATTTCGAACTGCTGCGCCAGCCATTCAACTGCCGCCAGGAGCCCTAGATCATCCAGGATTGTCGGCCGAAGCTCAGATGAAATCCTAACCACAGCGTTCACGGTGTTGTCCAAAAGCTGGATCATCTCCTTGATCTTGGTTCGAACCAGCGAGGTGTCTGTTGGCCCGCCTGACTCAGAGAAAAGCTTATCGATTGACTCAAGATCCCACTTCAAGGTGGTAAGAGCGGAACCAAGCTCGTCGTGAAGCTCGCGAGCAATGCGAGTCCCTTCTTCTTCTCGTGCGGACTGTACGCTGGCGGAGAGCGCACGTAACTGTTCGCTTGTCGCCTTAAGCTTATCCTCCGCAAGTTTGCGATCCTCTATATCAATGGATACTCCGTACCACTTGACTATATTTCCCTGCTCGTCACGAAATGGGGCGGTACGAACCAGGAACCAACGATATTCACCGTCAGCCCCGCGCAACCGCATTTCTGCGTCGTACGTTTCGCCAAGCGCTACCTGTATATTCCACAACGTCAAAGCTCGTTCAACATCTTCCGGGTGTATTGGACCAGTTGGGTCAGCAACTAACGCCTCCAGGGAAATTCCGCAGTAATCGCTCCAACGTCGATTAAGGAAATCAACAACGCCGTCGGGACGAACGGTCCACGCCATTACAGGAATGGTGTCGATTACCAGTTCGAGCTCATCTTCGCGGCAACGCAATGCGTCCTCGGCGCGTTTAAGGTCATCGATGTCGGTGTTCGATCCGTACCAACGTTCGATTCGGCCGAGGGAATCCCGGAGCGGCACCCCGCGACAAAGAAACCAACGATACGTTCCGTCGAATCGGCGGTGACGCTCTTCGTGTTCGTATGGCTTGCCGGTGGAAACCGCCTCGAACCACAGTCTCAATCCCCGATCCTTCTCGTCGGGATGCAGGATGCGCTGCCATCCTTCACCTTGCAATTCTTCCTGATTGAGTCCTGCATAGACGCGCCACTGATAGTTGCAATAGTCAATGGTTCCGTCAGCGGGCCCGCTCCAGATTTGCTGAGGTATGGTATCCAGAACCTTACGCGCTTGCTCCTCTGCCCGCCTTATTTCGTCTTCGGCCCTCCTGCGTTCCGTATTGTCAAAGCTTGTAGCGAGAACGCATTCGTTACCAGCCAGCTGTATTGGCGCCAGGAAGAGCATGATGTCGAGCGCGGCGCCGGATTTGGTTCGCCCGCGCGTTTCATGACTGACAACCTTTCCTTTCTTGCGTACGATTTCAATCAGCGCATCTAGCTCTGCCGGATCGGTTATAAGACTCACCTCGAGTGGACCGCGTCCGACGATTTCTCCGCGCTGATAACCAAATAGCTGAACAAATGCATTGTTCACTTCAATGAACTGTAGGTTGTTTAACTGAAGAATGGCTTGCGGCACTGGAGTCGCGAAGAAGACAGGCGGCATGGGTCGGGAGAATCCTGGCGTCTCGAGAATCTCCCAATTCTCGTTTCGCTTTATGACAGCAAAGCGGTGTGTCCTTACTACATCCAGAATTTCGGTTGCACTCGCTTTGGACAATGGATAGCTGCACATAACTAACATCTGCCGACTGCCCAGCGTTTGGTCGAGCGTATGTTCATAGTGTGAGAACGCGTTCCAATTTTCTTTGCTAAGCCATGATTCATTTGCGCTCACCCTCATTCCCGCGTAACCCTTAGTGATGGCCTCGGCTAGCTTTGCGTTCCAACCGCTGATGACCCGCTCAGGAACAAAAGCGCCGCGTTCCAGGTACCAGTCGCTTGATGAAACTATCTCGATCCCGTCGACGTGCGGGCGAGATAAAGAGAGCTCAGATGGGTGAGACACGATTTCAATGTTGCCGTCCGCTAAATGCCGTTCGGCTTCGGGCAAATTTTCTTTCAAAATCTCTCTACCTTCTTTTTCGGTGATAGGATCAGCAACAACCCAGAGACAGTATTCGTTGTTCTCTAATCCGGCCCTGAGGTAGGGAAGCGAAACGTCGAGGAGATCCTGTTTACTGTTGTAGAAGTGGCAGAAGTGTGTACCCCATGGGAGGCCGCCCACAACGCTGATTCCGGTCTTTCTTAACTCATTTGGCATTGCGGCCACCTCGATTTCGACCGCAGGATCCCACAGTCATCTCTGCGCAGCACAACCTACTCAACCAGCTTGTTCTTGAACGCGTAATGCGTCAGTTCTGCGTTGGTCTTCATGCCCATCTTTTCCAGAATGCGAGCTCTGTAAGTGCTAATAGTCTTATCGCTGAGCGATAACAAATTGGCGATTTCGCTGACTGTCTTTCCGGAACCGATAAGCCGCAGCACCTGGAACTCACGATCAGAAAGGGCCTCGTGAGGCGGTCCTTCGGTGCCTCTTTCGATATCGAACACTAGTCGATCCACCAACGCAGGACTGACGTATCTGCCTCCCTCAATCACCCTTTTGAGCGCGTTGGAAAGCTCGGAACGCGAAACGTCCTTGGTTATGTAGCCGGAAGCCCCCGCTTTGAAGGCTCGACGGGCATACTGTTCTTCGGAGTGCATAGTTAGGATCAAGACCGGTGTTCGCGGAGAAATTTGTTTCAATTCCTTTAGCGTGTCTACGCCATTGTTACCACCGAGAGTGATATCCAATACGATTACATCCCACCTGGCTTCTCGAGCGAGATCAAGCGCTTCGCGCGAGCCGCGCGCCTCGCCGAACACGCATTCGCCAAGTTGCTCAGTCACAATTCGCTTCACGCCATCCCTGACTACCGCGTGATCATCAACTATCATCACTCTCATTTGCGCTCACTTGCGCCCAATCCGTAATGGTACGGCGACGGGCGTTGGCTCTCGGAAGCTGTGCCGGAAGACGAACTCGAAACAGGATCACGGTCTGTCGGGCGAATGCCGCTGATCCCGAGTTCACCGCCTTTATATTGGCGCATTCTAGCATCCCGATCAACTGAGCGATTGAGAGGCGCTTGATTGATCGTATTGGCGACGACATTGAACCCTGATCTCTATAACGAATCGGCCGTCGTCTTCCGACATCGTGATGTTCAATCGGCGTTGCGCTGAAAAAGGTTGGCCATTGCCTCGTGGGAACATCCGAAAAACAGCCGTCGACAGAGGTTGCATCCGTTAACTTTCCGGGACCGGAGTATTCTGATGACGCGACAAAGTCCAGAAGTTAGTCGATGCGTCCATTTAGCCGTTTTGTAAGGTAAACACCGACGCTCGAGTAAGTAATAATCGTATACAAAAATCAAAGTTCTCCTGATATTCCTGACGACCTGTTATCAGTATCTTGAGCATCGGGTGTACTTCTGTCGAGCCTCCAAAGATGCAACGTTGTAGAAAATCGTCGCTCGGAGCAAACGATGCCTCGCATACTGCTTGTTGAAGATGATGAACTAGTCAGAACAATGATTAGAGTGTTCCTCGAGGAGGAGGGACATGAGGTGTTCGAGGCGAGCGACGGAAAGCAAATGAGGGAAGAATTTGATCCGCCTCCCGACCTGATCATCACCGATGTCCTGATGCCGAGCGTGGACGGACTAGAGTTGATCATGCAAGTTCGACGTCGAGATCCGAAGATCAAGATCCTTGCAGTATCAGGCGGCGGACAGATTCGCGGTGAAACTTATTTGAGCATTGCACAGAGACTAGGCGCTCAGCATACCCTGGCGAAACCTTTCACCAGATGGGCATTTTTGGCAGCCGTAAGGTTAGCTCTCGAGTCTGAAGAATAGATTCACCTGTAAAGTGAGTCAGAGTTCGGGTTCTGGGTTCCGAGTTCAGCGGGCGAAGATGTTAGCATAACAGGAACTCAGAAAACGCAGCGTCAAACCGCGGAACTTTGAGCTCAGAACCGAAAGACAGAAATCCCACTGCAATCCCATTCTCACCTTCCGTCGCTACCCGTCCTTCATCCTCAATGCTCTCAGAATTAATGAATCGATAAATACTTCCCGTCGTTTGAGTAGTTCTCGTGAAAAGTTCTCAACGCTTTTCGCTGAGCGTCAGTAGTAGACAATAGGAGCGAGGGTGACAACAGATGTCCGGTGAGGTTGCTGAAATAGCTTTGATGACCGACAACCTGAGGTTGTGCGACGAATCAGCGAACTCGCCGTCTCGCACGCTGCTGATCGATCGCGCAAAGGCCGGCGACTCATTGGCTTACGAAGAGTTGATCGACCGCTATCAGCGCAAGGTTCTTTCGACATCCTGGCGAATATTGCGCAATCGCGAGGACGCTTACGATGCAACTCAGGAAGTCTTCCTCAGGGTGCACAAGTACATCGGCGGGTTTCGAACTGATCAGGATTTCGCCGGGTGGCTATATCGGATCGTGGTCAATGTTTGTCGCGATCAGATGCGCAAGCGCGGAGGAGTTCGCCAATTCGAGTCTTTTGAAACCGAGCATGATGCTGGCCGGTTGGATTCTTTAGCCAGCACCGAAGACATCGAGGCCAACGCGATTCGCTCTCAACAACGAGCGATGATCGCCGAGGCGCTCGACACGCTTTCGACAAAAGAGCGAGCGGCGCTGGTGCTTCGAGATCTGGAGGGCTTGTCGACTGAGGAAGTCGCACGCGCTCTCGGATCGAGCCAGACAACGGTTCGAACCCAGATAAGCTCGGCCCGTGCGAAGATCAAACAATACAGAGATCGCGTTTTGAAAACCGCGACGAGGACACGAAGATGAATTGCAGGCGCGTTCAGAAGAATATACCGCTGTACGTGGAAGGCGATCTCGACTTTCACAGCGCGGCAAAGATCGAGTTACATCTCGAACAGTGTGGCAGATGCAACTGGATTGCTGATGAGTACAAAGAGAGCCAAGCCTGGTGGCGATCGGATGATTTGCCGAGGTTTGATGAAGCGCGGTTGGGCGCTATCAAGTCTAACGTGCTGATGGCAATCGACGACGCGGCTAAGAATCGTTCTCGCTTCGCGGGTCTCGGAGCTTATTTCTCTCGACGGTATGTATTCGCTTTGGCTACGGCGATGGTGATCCTGTCGACAGCTGTTGTGTTGTATCTGTACCAACAGCGAGGGAACGTGAATCGTGACAGTGACGTTGCGGGAGTCGAATCGACATCCGGTAAAGACGAGCCCACCGTCGCAGACAACAACTCAGCCAACGATACCGTCACTGGCAAGCATGCCGAGGGAACTCAAAAGCAACGCAATCGTCGGCAGATAGTGAGAACGTTTCGTAGGTCACTGGCTTCGAATCCTTCGATAGACCGGGGCATCGACGAGCAGCAGTCGGTTACGGCAACGACGTTCGAGACGGTGCCCACGCCCCCGCTTTATACAAGCAGCCGTCGCGATCCAGATGTCCTGCGAATAGAAATTCAAACAAGTGATCCGAAGATTCGAATCATCTGGTTCGCCCCTAAGGAAACTGATTCGCATCAATCAAAACCAGCTACAGACTAGGAGATCTCATGGTTTCGTCAAAAACAAGAATAAGAATGATCGTTGTGCTTTCGATTATGCTCTCGCTCGTATCGGGAGCCTTCGCTCAGCAGACTCAAACACCAGCCCCGGCCCCAAAAGCTGAGCCGAGGTCGCCCGACTACGTCGACTTTACTGGGTTCAAGGGAAAGATATTTGAAGTTAAGTATCGCGAACCACGCTTTTTGATCGGAGCAGTGTCGTCGTTGGGAAGCGGGTTCAAAGGGGCCGAGATTCGGTACAGCGATGAGTTCAGGACAATCTCGGTGCGCGATTTTCCAGAGAACATCGCTGCGATCGAAGAGGCGCTGAAGCGGCTGGACACGCCGCAGCCTCCGCAGCCTGATGTCGAGCTGCGGATGCATGTTCTGATTGCAACGAACGGAGAGGCCGTCGGCAATCCGATTCCCAACGATATGTCAGATGTGGTCAAACAGATGCAGGCGACACTTAACTACAAGAACTACGCAAACATTGCGACGGTAGTGCAGCGGGTTCGAGGAGGCGCGAGAAACATCAGCTTGGTAGGGTCCGCGGAATTGCCGGCAAAGCTGATTGAGCAGACTCAGCCGGCGACCGCCCGTTACGAATATCAGATACACAACGTGCTGTTATCTGCGGATCAAGGTGGCGGCTATTCGGTTCAGTTGATGGAAACTCACTTCGTCTTTAGTGGTCCAGGTTACGTTGGAACAGCGCAGATCGGGACGGACCTGACTTTGCGAAACGGCGAGAAGGTTGTGGTGGGAACCGCTACGCTTGGAAATAAGGGACTCATACTCGTTCTTACAGCGAGAATAACAAAATAGCTTCCTCCACCGCGTTACGTTTATGGGCGGCCCGTTTGTGGCCGCCCTTTTGTATTCTGGATTACGATCCTCGTGAATTGCCGGAATTATGCTGATTTGAAAAACTCAATATCGACGCGGGCACCGCAACAAGTGGTAGTTGTCTAAACCACTGAAAAACTCCGACTGAAGTCGGTACTCTGAACGCCTTCTGACATCGGTTCTCGCTCAATTCTCAATCCGCAATCGTCGATCCTCTATCTTTTATCCTCAATCCTCACCGCTCCTTCACATCCAAATCCCTTTCAATTATGATTGCGCGGGCCTAAACCGATCATCCGGCAGTTCTCCGCACAAACACTATGACCGATAACTCAAAGTACGCAGTCGAGATGCGCGGTATCACCAAGCGGTTCGGCGAAGTGCTGGCCAACGACCACATTTCTCTTGCGATACCTGATAAATCGATTCACGCGATCATCGGCGAAAATGGCGCCGGCAAATCGACGGTGATGAACATCCTCTACGGCTTCTATGCTGCCGATGAGGGTGAAATCCTGATTGACGGAGAGCAACGCGCGATCGATGGACCCAAAGCCGCGATAAAGCTCGGACTCGGCATGGTGCATCAACATTTCATGCTGGTTGAGCCGCTGACCGTGACCGAGAACATCATCCTGGGCGCTGAACCGGTGAGCGGCACCTCTCTGGATTACCGGCTCGCTCGAAAACGAGTGCGCGAGATATCCGAGCAATACGGATTGAAGATCGACCCCGATGCTCTGATCGCCGATCTCTCGGTAGGTCAACAACAGAGAGTCGAGATACTGAAAACTCTGTACCGAGGCGCTCGGATACTGATCCTCGATGAGCCGACCGCGGTGCTGACGCCACCGGAAGTGGCCGAAATGTTTTCGATTTTGCGAGGCCTGCGCGAACAGGGAAAAACGATCATCATCATTACTCACAAGCTCGCTGAAGTTCTGTCGTTGTCAGACAACATCACTGTTATGCGAGACGGTAAGGTGGTCGGCAATCTCCCGACAAGCGAGGCAACCGCTGAGGGCCTCGCGAAGATGATGGTCGGACGCGAAGTACTGCTGCGCGTTAAGAAGGATGAAGCCAAGCCACAGCAACCGGTGTTGACTGTCCAGGATTTGACGCTCATCGGCAACACTGGAAATCCGATTCTGAACAATCTGTCGTTTGAGATTCGCGGCGGCGAGACTTTGGGAATTGCGGGTGTTGAAGGAAACGGGCAAACCGAGCTCATTGAGATACTGGCCGGATTGCGAAAGGCTACGGTCGGATCGGTGCTTTTAGAGGGGAAATCGATCGATGATCTCGATCCGCGACAGCGCAAACGGCGTGGCATCGCTCACATACCGGAAGACCGGCACCGTCGAGGGCTTCTTCTGCCGCTGGATCTGGCGGCCAACAGTATTCTTGGAGTTCACAGAGAGCGACCGATTTCAGGCACTTTTCTGCTCAATGAGAGCGTCATTACAGAACGAGCTGAGCGCCTAGTGCACGATTACGACGTGCGTCCTCCGAACATCGAGCTGCCGGTGCGCGCACTGTCAGGAGGGAATCAACAAAAGCTCATCGTGGCTCGCGAGTTTGATATCAAGCCTCGACTGGTGCTTGTAGCGCAGCCGACTCGCGGGGTGGACATCGGGGCTACGGAGTTCATACATCGCAAGCTGATCGAGCTTCGAGATGGCGGCACTGCTGTGTTGCTAGTGTCGGCGGAGCTGGACGAAGTATTAAGTCTCAGCGATAGAGTTATTGTGCTGTATGAAGGACGAATCGTCGGCGAAGTTGACCCGCAGAAAGTTAGTGAAGAAGAGATCGGGTTGATGATGACCGGCGGAAAAGAAGATAGGATCTGAGGTTCAAGGTTTGAGGTTCAAGGTTTGAGGTTCAAGGTTTGAGGTTCAAGGTTTCAGGGTTACGTCTAAGGATCAGGGCTTAATGTTCTAACAGGCTTGATATTCGCCGCTTTGAACTTTGAACTTTGAACTTTGAACCTTGAACCTTGAACCTTGAACCTTGAACCTTAGACCCTGAACCTTAGACCTTGAACCTTGAACTAAATCCTATATCCCAGATCCTAGATCCCACCCTCACGAGATCGTGACGCCGCCGTCTATCACGATCACCTGGCCCGTTATCCAGTTTCCCGCTCGCGACGCAAGCATAACGGCGGCGCCGGCGATGTCATCCGGCTCACCGATTCTTCTTAATGGAGTCGTTGACTCTGCCATCGCCAGCGTCTCGAGATTCTCCCACAGCGCCTGCGCAAAGTAGGTCCGCACGAGCCCGGGCGCAATACAATTCACACGCACGTTCTGCGGGCCCCACTCGACGGCTAGATTCCGTGCGAGCTGAAGATCGGCCGCTTTCGAAATAGTGTAGATGCCGAGCTGCGCGGAACCGCGAAGCCCCCCGATGCTCGAAACAATGATCACACTACCGTCGCGGCGATCGGCCATCTCGGGTATCACTAGATTGCACATCCAGATGTTGCTTCGAACGTTCGAGTCCATGACCTTGGCGAACGCTTCATCGGACAACCCCGCCAGCGGACCCATGTACGGATTGACCGCAGCATTGCACACCAGAATATCGATCTTGTCGTACTGCTTTCTAGTTTCAGCGACGAGGTGTTCAACATCCTGACGTTTGCCGATGTTGCAAGGAATGGCAATCGCCTGCAGTCCTTCCGCTTTGATGGCGCTTGCTACTTCTTCGCACTTGTCGGCTTTCCGGCTGGAGATGACCACGCGCGCTCCGGCGCGAGCGAGCGCTTCGGCTATCGCTCGTCCAATGCCTTTGGTCGAGCCGGTGACGATTGCGGATTTGCCAGTGAGATCAAATAAGGGATGTGACATTTAGTCCTCTTGTTTCTTTGTGTCGGGCTGATAAAGACAGGCAGCATGTCCCAGGATCGCGTCCCCATTTTGAAGTTTGGTTGGGGTCGGAACCCAGCCTCGGTCAACGCGGCGTTTCAGAAGTTCATCTGAGTCGGGCTCGTGATCCAAAAGAGCGACCGCCCTTATTGCTCCGAGTCAGGTAGTGTCAAAGACGAGAAAGGCGGTTTCTGAAACTTCAATGACGACATCGTGAGTGAACTCATCCTGGGTGACGACCTTGTTGACTTTAGCCGGCGGTTTTCTCGAAAACGTCCATAGCATAGCTTGCTCAAGCGTTTGAAAAGAGCCGACCTCGCTTAGGATTTCGTTTGTCACTGTGTAGTTTGGACTAGGTCCGTGTGCCTAGCGCGATTCCAAAGCGGAATTACGCTTTGGTGGTATCATCAGCACCATCTGAGCAGTCAGTATGAAAGCGAGAACCGATTCGATAGTCAAGCGAGAGCCGCGACTAAGGGCGACTAAACAATTGGCGGGGAAGTTGAATCTGCTATTTCTAACCAGATAATCTACGGGGACTATGAAGAAACTGGATCAGAAGTTGAGAACTTAAAACGTCGAGAAGAAGCAGCCGCTCGGTCATGCGTTGAGCTTCTCCGCACGCCACAAGGTCAGAGCAACTTTCTCGCATCTACTTTCGCGAATCTCCTGGGTGATGGCGGGCCGACTGACGAGACGGCCGATGACATGATTCGAGTGATCAGAGAGTGGCGATAAGCGATCAACAAACCAGGATCGAGGATTGGATGAATGACGGGTCGATACAGACTCTTTATGTCAAAAACGTCTCACAGCCCACCCACATCTGCCGCTTGGTCACACACGTGTTAAGAATAGCGCGTTGCATCCTCTCGCGAATTGCATCTGTCAGAGCGTGCTTGCTGAGAAACGCGAGCCCCATTTCCGCGTGTTCCTGCTCCGCCGCAATGTGCACCTTGAAGAACTGACTGTCGATCTCATAGTGGTTCTTCAGCCCTTCGTAGATGACCTCCATCGCGTCGACCGCCATGTTCTCCGATGCTACCCCCGCTGCGATGCCCTCCTCGAACGAGCGTCGAAAGTAGTAAGACACTGTGAAGGCTGCGCCGATAGTCGAAGGTAGCGGCGCATATGACACGGTTTCCTCTTCAGTCGCGCCGAATTGTTTTGGTAGCTCAGCAAGAAGAGTCAAGTGCTCAGGTTCATCCAGGTAGCCAAGTTCGCCCGCCATGTTGCGTCCCCACGCAGCGTAAGTCTGCCGATCGGGCGCGTTCGCGAGCATTACAAATGCATTCGGAGTCGCAATGCTCGAATAGTAGTGGTACTCCATCGCCCATCGCTTGATCGCATCGCGTGACGCTCTCCCTTCAACTATCGCGCGGATTATTTCACATCGAGTCCAGCGGTTTTCGTCGATGAGTCCGCGAACCTTTCCTATCCAATCCTTAACGTCTTGGTCGACATTTGAGGTGGTCACGGTGGCATCTGGTTTCGGCTGGCTGGTCATTGTGTCCTTCCTTGTAGTTTGAACTCACAACATCGGCTGACTCGGCAGAACTAACGAACCTGCAGACTAATCAGCCTCGGCTGCCTGCCTTCAATATGCGTCGGCGGATCGTTAGAGTTAATCGACCACACGGTCATCGGCGATGCTGAGTAGTCAAACTCGATTTCACGAGTGAACGTAACTCCCTCGGGCATCGGAATGACTGTGAACTTGCTCGTCGCCGGGTCAAATTTCATTATCGTGTCGGAGATTGTTCCACAGATCCAAATCTTGTCGTCTCGATCGACGGCGAGCGCATAAGGCGCTTCACCAGCGGTCCCGGTCGGAAGCGGGTATTCTTTGAACTGCTGCGTTGCTGGATCGAATCGCGCCAGCAATCCGGCTCCATACTCGGGTATCCACACGATGCCTTTTGAATCGACCTCGAGCCTCCTCGGACCGAGTCCAGGTGTTTTGAATTCGGTTATCGAGCCCGACTTCGGATCGACCTTGCCTATTCGTTGCCCGTACAGCTGCGAATACCAAATCATCCCGTCCGGACCAATGGCGATTCCGTAATGAGTTCCTCCGGGAGTTGGCGGCGTGTAAAGAGTGAAGCGTTCGGTCTTCGGATCAAACTTTCCTATGTGACCGCTGATGTACAGCGTGAACCAGATGTTGCCGTCTGTTGCAACACGCAAAGTGTGTGGGTAAACGCCTGGCGATGGAACGGTGAATAGTCGAAAGCTTTCGGTGGCAGGATCAAACATGGCGAGCTTGTTTCCAAACGCCAGCGTGATCCAGAGTCTGCCTTGCTGATCGGCTTCGATGCTGTGTGGGCCGACGTGAGTGTTGTAGCCTGAATAGCTCCAATTTATCTTCGGGCTATCACCGGACGGAATCTGATAGGTAGTTGTTTTCCCGGTGCGGGGATCCATGCGATAGAGCGCGTCCTGTCCTATGTCTACTACCCAAACGATGCCGCGACGATCGACTTCGAGGTCGTGGCAGTATGAATCTTCTCGACCGATGTCCAACTCAGTGATGATGGTTCGAGCCGCCTCGCCGGTCACAGGCGGTGGTAGTTTGAAGCGCGGCTTGTTCGACTTGCTCCACGCCGAAAGAATCTCGATTCGCCTCTTGTCGGTTTGAATTGCCGCGGGAGTTTCCGCAGCTTGAGCATAGAGGGCACGCATCGCTTTTATTACGTTCGCCCATTGCTGTTCGTCTCGGATCTTTCTAGTCTGCGGACTGCCAATTTGATGACAGACCATGCAGTCAAGTTTGAACTGCTCGCGTTCCGCGGGGCTTGAAAACGGTATGCTTGCAAACCATTCGCTTGCGGGCATCTGATTGGAGAAGTCCTCTTTTGATGACAGCCGGAAATCCTTTTTCGATGAGGCGGTCAGATCAATGGTATTTACGGCTTGGTCTTCGAGCCCGATTCTGCGCGCTCGCAAGGAGTAGGTACCTGGCGAGAGGTCGGGGATGGAATAGCGACCGGCGTTGTCGGTGAACACGGTCTTGCTGATCCGCGTTTGAGATTGTTTGGCGGTGATCATAACGCCGGGGAGAGGACGACCTTGCTGATCGGCGGCGGTGCCGGAAAGAGAGGGTGCCGGTTGGATGGGCGCGCCTGGAAACCACGTTTTAGCGTCTGTAGCGCAGACGAATAAGAGGGAAGCGAGGGCAGCGAATTGAAGGACCCTGATCCCAACAGATCGGTATCTCATAGGATGTTCTACCTATTGATTTCCTTGTCCTTACGCTCGATGACTGATCAGTCGGTCATGCGAATATCAAATGTCGGGGTGGGTGTCAAGATTGAGAGGGTGACTCGGTCTCCCATAGTCACTACAAAGTTCTGGCCCCCCAACAGCGCCGCTGGTATGCTTCGTCCTATCGCATATGCAAAAACCCGGCGAGAAACCTCCAGCTGAACCCGCGCCACACGAAATCACAAGGCTTCTTAAAGATTGGTCGGGTGGAGATTCGACAGCGCTCGATCGACTGATCCCTTTGGTGTATGACCAGTTGCACCGGATGGCTCATCAACACATGCGACGCGAGCGGGCCGGACACTTGCTCCAGACATCGGCGTTGATGAATGAGGCGTACCTTCGGATTGTCAATCAACCTGATCTGAAAATCGAGAATCGTAATCACTTCTTCGGCATCGCGGCGCGTTTGATGCGACAGATTCTCGTTGACGAGGCGCGAAGGCGAAACTCTGCCAAGCGTGGCGGCGATGCCATTCAGGTCTCTTTATCCGAAGCAACTGATTTAGCGGGCGAGCAAGCGACTGACGTTCTTGCTCTTGATGATGCGTTGAGAATCCTGGAAGGCATCGACGGACGGCAAAGCAAGATTGTTGAGTTGCGTTTCTTTGGTGGCCTGAGCATTGAAGAGACCGCCGAAGTGCTCAAAGTATCACCCGGTACAGTTATGCGAGACTGGACATTTGCACGCGCGTGGCTCGGAAACGAGTTGAGAGCAAAGTAAATCGCGCAGAACCCAGACAGGCTCAATGTTTTGTAGCACCCCGGCGAGGACGGTCCGAGCTCCGTCAGGAGTTCCATGTTCACGTTGGTCTTCGAGAAGTTCGGGAAGGCAGGCGCGTTAGAAGATGGCCCTCGTGACGGAGTGTGATCGCAACCACGCGCGGGTCTACAAAACATCGCCCTCCTGATGGAGGGCGTTTGCGCGATGGAATGCGCGGGCGGAATCGAATTCCGACCTGTAAGATCGACCTGAAGCATGCCCGACCCCTATTGGGAAAACCTAAAAGAGATGTTCCATGCGGCTCTCGCCTTGGCGCCGCAGGAACGCGCTGCATATCTTGAGAACGCTTCTAATGGCGACCTCGCTTTGCGTCAGGCCGTTGAATCACTACTCGAATCACACGAAGAGTCAAGTAACCTGATTGACCGACCGGCATATCAGGCGGCGGCCGCCTTGATCGTTGATGACACAGAGTTCAAACCGAACCAGTCGTTGGCCCACTACCGGATCGTTTCCGTGCTGGGCGAAGGCGGAATGGGAAAGGTTTATCTCGCGGAGGATACCAGGCTACATCGCAAAGCTGCGATCAAGGTTTTGACCGGCAATCTCGGGAAAGATAAAGATCGGCTTCGTCGTTTCGAACAAGAGGCGTATGCCGCAGCTGCCCTCAATCATCCGAATATCGCGCACATTTACGAAATCGGCGAGCAAGGCACAACACGCTTCATCGTAATGGAGTTCATCGACGGCGTGTCGCTGCGTGAAAAGATATATGGTGAGAGCACGAAGCTCGAAAAACTGCTGAGGTACTTGCAACGAGTCGCCGAAGGACTCGCGAAGGCTCATGCGGCCGGCATCATTCACCGCGATCTTAAACCCGACAATATCATGATCACCCGCGACGATCACACGAAGCTGCTCGACTTCGGTCTGGCGAAGCTTGTCGATACGTCGAGATCGTTCGGGTCAACCAGCAACGAGATAAACACGCCGACAATGTCAGGGCACTCACAACCTGGCACCGTGCTCGGAACAGTTGGTTATATGTCGCCGGAACAGGCGCAGGGTCGCGTCAACGAAATCGATCATCGGTCGGATATTTTTTCGTTTGGCTGCATTTTGTTCGAAGCCGCAACGCGTCGAAAGCCATTCGAAGGCAAAGACGCACTCGATTCTCTTTACAAGATCGTTCATACACAGCCGCCGCTGATCAGGGATTTGAATCCCGCGGTTCCGGAAGAACTGCAAAGGATCGTCCTCCGTTGTTTGGCCAAAGATCCCGGCGAACGGTATCAATCGATCAGAGACGTAGCGTTTGAAATCGAAGCGTTGCACGAGCAGCTCAAACGCTCGAGTGGAATGAAGGTTTCAACTCCGGAGACGGTCAATGCAGCAGCAACGACGAGTGATGCCACCTCTCAAGAATCGCAGCAGTCGCCTATCACAACGCAAGATTCGACAACACCCTCAAGCTCCGAGGTTTTGATTTCGGAAATCAAACGTCATAAAACGGGCGCGGTATTGATTGCGTCGTTCACTGTGCTCTTGATGATGACTGCGGTCTATGGAGCTTACAAACTGATTGGTTCTCGAACGCCGAACTTCGATTCGTCGCGAATGAAGATTTCTCGGCTAACGACGGGTGGAAGAATCGGCAATGCTGTAATCGATGGAGCAGCGTCGATCTCCCCGGATGGAAAATATGTAGTCTTCGTGACCGCTGAATCCGGCAAGCAGGCTCTGTGGGTCAGACAGGTATCGACTAACAGTTTGGTGCAGATCGTTCCGCCAATCATGGCAACTTATTTCGGAAGCACCTTTTCGCCGGACGGAGAATTTGTTTATTTCACTCGCGTTGATGAACAGGATCCGGTGGGTGCGCTTTACCAGGTACCGGTACTAGGTGGGACCTTCCGAAAAATACTTGTTGATATTGTGAGTAGTATCACGTTTTCTCACGATGGACAGAGGATCGCTTTCACGCGTTTTGCGGAGCCCGGCGAAACCTATTTGATGGTGGCAAACATTGATGGAACTGACGAACAGAAGCTTGCGACGCGCAAACAACCTCAGTTTTTTTCCCCGTATGGTTTGTCATGGTCGCCTGACGGCGAGTTGATCGCCTGTGGCGTACTTATGAATAGTCTCAATAGTCCCGCGCAGTTAATCGGTGTACCGACGCGAGGAGGCGCCGAGCGAACGCTCACTTCAGAGAGTTTTAGGGATGTTTTCCACGTCACTTGGCTGGTTGACGGTAGTGGGTTGGTGCTCACCGCGGCTCCGCCCGGATCCTCCAGAGGGGTTCAGGTTTTCCTGGTCTCATATCCCTCCGGAAGGGCAAATCGAATCACAAACGATCTTAATAGTTATGGCGAATCAAGTCTCGGATTGACTGCCGACGGAAGGACGCTGGTTACAACACAAAAAGAAACATCATTGCAGATCTTCGTGATGGGCGATGGCAAGGATTCAAGTCAGGCTCTCCGGGTCTCGAATGGCAAATACGACGGTGAGGGTGGTGTTGAATGGGCGCCTGACGGCAGGATTGTTTACCAGACTCAAAGTGGGGAAAACATAGACGTATGGTCGATGAATTCGGATGGCGGCGATCTAAGACAATTGACGTTTGATGGCGAACCTAAGAGCTACCCGTCAGTGTCGTCGGATGGCCGATACATTGTTTTCGCCGGAACTCGATCGAGCGTAGGTAATCTCTTTCGCATCGACATCGACGGAAGCAATCCGAAACAACTTCTCCCAACCAACACTCCGGCCTTTTTTCCCATCGTTTCGCCCGATAGTGGCTCTGTCATCTTCAATTCTGGGCGCTCCGGCGAATTGATACTCTGGAAAGTGGGAATTGAAGGAGGCGAAGGTAGACAGCTGACAAGTAAGACGTCGATATTTCCCGCAATCTCTCCTGACGGACGATGGGTAGCTTCCTTCAACTCTAAATCGGCGCCGGATGGCAAGCCGGGGATCGAGGTCGTACCTTTTGACGGAGGGCCAGTCGCCAAAAGGTTCGATGTTCCACCGGCTTTTGTACCGGACAATCATCCAGTCTTGAGATGGACACCCGATGGCAGCGCATTGACTTATGTCTACGAGTCGAATGGCGCCGACAATATTTGGAGCCAGCCGGTTAACGGCGGACCTCGCAAGCCGCTGACCAATTTTAAGTCCGATAGCATTTACGCTTTCGCATGGTCGCGTGACGGAAAGCGACTCGCGATGTCACGCGGACCGGTGACTACTGATATTGTTTTGCTCAGGGACTTCAGGTGATTCAAAACGGCACGAGGGACCGAGGATCTAGGATTTAGGATCTGGGATTTTAGGATCCAGGAGTTTCGTAAAAGCTTATCCTGAGTTCTTCAAACTTTTGAAAGAGAAACCCTGAACTCGGAACCCTAAACCCGGAACCTTGAGCTGAAGTGGTGCCCCCGGCGCGATTCCAACGCGCGACCTTCCGCTTAGGAGGTAATATGCGCGACCATTCGGTACGCGCCCTTAACTTCAAACACTTACAATCCTTCAAGTAACCAAAAACGCCGGTGGCGGAAGGTTAATTATTTTACCCTACTTGTCAATGGGGGTATAATCTCGCCGGATAGTCGGAGGTCCTCCGTGAATCCCAATAAACGTTTAGTAATCCTGCTTTTAATTGTAGGTATTGTTTGCCTCGGGGTCGGAGTTTACTCGCTGCTTCCTAAACACACCACGACTATATCTCCAACCACTAGTGTTGCTAATTCTGACGGCAATGTTGAGGTATCTTTATTAAATCCCTGGACAACTACTGGCATATCAGTCTCAGCAGGTCAAGTACTGACTATTACTGCAACTGGTCGCGGCGTTTGGAAAAATGTACCAGCAAATAGCCCCACAGCTTATCCTAAGCCTTATGAAGAATGTGGACCAGATGGAACACCGCCAGTAGACAAGAAGGATTATTTTTCAAACATTTCCGACTACCAGTGTCAAAAAGCCAATAAGGGTGCCTTGATTGGAAAGATTGGTGAAAACGGATTGCCTTTCTTGGTGGGGTCAAGCTTCAATCAGCCACTTTCGGAGACTGGCTTACTCTCTCTTGGCATTAATGATTTGCGTCCAGAATTGGGTCACCAAAATTGGGCCGACAATCAAGGTAGTTTCAAGGCGCACATAACTATCACTAATTCAAGTGCTACTCACGATGAAGCAGAGATAGTTTTAACAGGTAAAGATCCCAATGGAGTAAGAATGGGCCTTCTTAAGCCTGGCGAGTCAGCAGTTATCAAGTATCTCAGTGGTAAGATTATCTCTAATACAAAGAATGGCTTCACTGCCCCTATCTGGGGCGTACCTCTTGAAAATACTGATCCGGCCTGGAAACCTTATATGCCTTACTGGAATGAGGGTATGTGGTCTAACGCTGTCTATGCGGAGATGGCAGGTAAACGGACTCCATTTCGAGACGGCCAATATGAAATCACCGTTCAAAATACAACGAATAGGGAACAAGAGATTAGACTAAACTTCCATGAAGCGCGGGGATTTTACTTCGACAACGAGGGCGATTGTAAGTTCCGTTTCACGAAGAGGTAAATGTGTGGTGGCTCATAATAGTTGGCGCGGTTCTCTGTCTAGTGAGTATCTATCTGCTTACTCCCGACAAAGAAGTCTTCTTAACCATACTCAAGATAATCTTCTTCCCAATCACACTTCTGATTTGGATTGTTAATGCAATTAAAGAAGTGTGGGATGATAAACAAACTCGCAAATTGCTTGATGAACACAAAGAGAAGCAAGAAAAGCGCGACATAGAAAACATGGTTGAACGAGTTCAACGTAGAGGCATTACTTACCGAGAGAAAGAGTTTTGAATCACATACGTGACAAACGTTTGATGATTGTCCTTCTGTTTGTAGGTCTAGTTTGTCTAGCAGTAGGGCTCTACTCCGTCTTACATAAGCCACAAGCACAAGTTTTGAACACCGCTACTCTAGAAGAGAAAAAAACCTCACAGACTAAACGCATCGAGATTCCTGCCACCGAGATGTGGCTCGATACCGGCATTGACGTTGATAACAAATTCGTTGCAATCAAATATGAATCAGGACAATGGAGCAATGGTGGCAAGAACGCTCTTTGGGGCAACGGAGAGGGTACGGAAGGTTCCTATCCTGGCACGATTGTTCCGGGTGCCCCACTAAGAAGTCTGGTTGGTAAGACAAACGAGGGTTCATTCTTCGTTGGCAATTCAAAGGAAGGTCATTTAGGACATGGAAGGCTGTATTTAAGCATTAACGATACTCCCAAGACCTTTGGTGACAATGTTGGATTCTTGGTCGTCAATGTGACGATAATGGAAGAGTGATATGCAAGACCTCTGGTGGCTAATTATCGTCGGTATCTTATTAATAGTGGCAGCGATATCTTTTCTGTTTCAAGGCCCTGCTAATCTTCGGGAGCAACTCACTTTTATTGAACGTATTTACGATGTCCTCTCAGGTGGCCTATATTCTTGGTATCGTCGCACACAATCTGAAAGCCGCACCAAACTGGCTAACCAACTCACCGTTGAAAAAGGAGCAGTAACTGCCCTTCAAAATGCGAGTAATACTTCAGAGAAAGCAGTATTAATTTCAGAACACGACCTGCAAGAAACGCCCGCACGTTTAGAAGAACACCGTGGTGTGGAAATTGCCACACAATCGAATGTCGTCACTCGTTTAAACAAGGCCACCGAGTTAGCAGTTAGTCCCGAAAAATCAGATGAGATTCGCGGTAAGGAAGAAGAATCAAGAATCAAGACTACTGAGCATCGGGAAATGAAAGAGATTGATTTTGAGATTACGAAACTAGAAACCGAATTGAAAGTCAAAAGTGCAATTGTTGTTCGCATCGCCGAGCAGTTTGAAATGCAAATGCTTACTGAAAAGCACGCTCAGTGGGTCGAAGATAGGGAATTATTGTTATTGCAACCAGACACACAATCGCGGCGGGATAGATTAAAGCGACTGAACAAGAACATCAAGTATTTGGATAAAGCGATAGATGCCAAAGGAGACGGACTTATTCAAGGAGATAACAGGCCAAAGCTTAGAAGAGTGGACGAAGATTAACCGTCTCCCTTCCATTGATGAAAGCATAGACCTGTTATACAAAAAGAGACGTTCTAAGTACCCCCTCATCTTGTTGGGCGCTGGAACAGAAGAGGGAGCCTATATCTCTCAGGAAGAGCGTGAATCCCACCTTCACATTATCGGAACCACTGGAGAAGGAAAGTCAAAGTTCCTTGAACATCTGATCAGAGAGGATATCCAACAAGGAAATGGACTTTGTTTCCTCGACCCCTCAGACCGAGGGGACACTATGTACCGGGTTCTCGCCTACTGCGCTAAAAAGAAGGTCAAGAAGGTACTGGTTATTGACCCCTTCCACCAACACGAATTCAAGAAATTCGCGCCCATAAATCCCCTTGCTGCATTGAAGGAAGCCTCCGTTGGGTATTTACAAGATGCGTTTAGGATTCTGTTCAATGTTCGTGATGCCGCCGAGACGGCCAGAATTCAACGATACCTCACAGCAATCCTAAGTGTGCTTTGGAACGCTAAACGTCCGTTATCGCACTCTCTATACTTCACCGAGCCCGCTTACGCTCCTTATCGAATCCAAATACTCGCAAAGAGTGATGAACTCGACAGACACCGGCTCGCTTTAGAGGAAGTCTTTAAGAGCAGAGCGATGTACTTAAACGAGCTTCAATCTACAGTCAGACGACTTGAGCCAGTATTTCACCCGACGTTATCCACAATGCTCGGTCACACCGAAGGGATAGACTTTGCTAGACTGATAGCAGACAAGTGGGTCATTCTGGTTAACCTCTACGCTGGAGGTGGTCTGGAAACGATTCATACCCGCCTTCTTGGAACTCTGATCCTCAACGAGATAATCTCTGGTGTTGACAGACTAAGAAATAAGAACTGGAAAGGCGTCTTTTATCTCTACCTTGATGAGGCAGGAGCTTATGCGACTAGGAAACTCGCCGAAGTCTTAACTTATAAACGCAAGTCAGGGCTCAGACTCATCATCGCTCATCAGTTTTGGAAACAGTTTGAAGACACCTTCGTCTTAGAGGCCGTAAAGGAACTTTGTAAACTCAAAGTGGCTTTCTACCAACCCGACGCCTCCGAACGAATGGAGACCGTAAAGGCAATGTACGGCGGGGAGTTGAAGGACAGGGATGTTTCCTACTCGCTTTCGAATCTAAGAAAGCAATACTGTGTCATTAAGAAGCCCAAACAGGCCCCTGTCTTAATCCGGGTTCCCGACGTTCCTGACATCAATCTTGACCTAAAGCCATATCTTGAGAAGCTCTACGAAAATCCCATCTACAAGTCAGTAGAAGAATATGACCCTCGACCAGAGAACAACAATTCTCCAAGCCCTACAAGTGGAAAAAAGGTGGACAGCCGCGCAGCTCGCCCGGATAGCGTACCCAAACGCCAGTCGGCCACTGATGATTTATTCGCCCGGCACGCGGGAAGTGGCGCATCAGTACCCTCCGGGGTATCAACAGACCCTGAGAATCCTCAAAGACCTAGCAAGCAACAAAAACCGAGAAGGAAGAAAGAAACCTCAGGTTAAACGTCACGAGGCCCCTTACAAGGAGTATCCCGACCTGTGGATGCTCTCGACTACCGACCGCATGAAGTTCGACCTCTACCAGCACGAGATTATCTGTGCTGATGTCTGTAGCGCGTATTGGGGAAAGTTTGAGCATTGGAGCGAGCCTAGCTCACCGGAGTTGGCGAGCCTCAAACTTGAACCCGACCGCACCATGACTCTTTACGGGGTCGAGTACTTCTTCGAGATTGACCGAGGCAGTGAGCCTTCGAGAGTGCTTTGGGACAAGATGATGAAGTACAAGGCGTATAGCCAGATTCTGCGTCGCCCCTTCCATGTCATATTTGTGATACAGGATTACGCCAAAGATTTTAATCTTAAGCATGTCCCGAAAGTTGAGCGCGAAGTCGCCCGCCTAGATAAGCAAAAGAAGAGAATGGCTCAGATTGAAGGATTGGCTATAGAAGCAGCCTGCGGCAACCTATTTCTCTTCACTTGCCAGGACTGGATTCTAAAGTATCCGAACGATGTGATTTTAGGCAGTCCAATGGGTCAAACCTTCTCGTTCGGCTCGCTTTCTGACCTCTATAAGTGAGTACAAACGAAGTACAAACCGCCAGACAAGACTGTAGGGTTTTCCTTCGAGTTAAGTTCATTCTAGGATAAAGTTACAAACTGGTTGACACAAATCAGTTTTGGACACGCCGGGGAGAAAGAGGCAGAGTGATTCCCGCTCCCGTTGGTCGCTGAGATACGCCGCATTCTACGTGGGGTTTGCTGGCTCTGTAGAGAGCGCAAAAGTCGGCTCAAGGACAGGGCGGTGGATTGAAACTTTCGCGTCGGTCTGGTCGAAAGTCTTCGTTGCTACGTGTTCAAGGCCACACAGTAAATCCAACCTGAAAGTGAACTCAATTCAACAGAGACTAGCGGGTTGTAATCTTGTAAGCCTTCCCAGACTCACAGACAGACATTACGAAATTGAGGGAGATAGTTATCCACAGCCGTCCGGCCTAAAAGGGGGCCGTCCGTCTGATGGATAACTGGGCGCAGAGGTGAGGGTGTGGGTCTTGTTGTGGGGTATTTTTGATGCACCAGGTCTAATGTGAGGTCGTTTTCGCTCGCTCAAACAGGAGATGATGATGATGTTGGTCGTATTGGCTTTGGGGTTATGTACGGGATTTGTACTACAGTCAGCTGCTAAACTTGTGGATAAATTGAATGAGTTTTCTAGAAGTAGTGATTATTCGATTGTTGTCAGGTAAAGCGTTAGAGGATATTTTTAAGTAGAAGTCCCATTGGTCAGACTCAGTAAAAGGTCGGTGCGAAAGTTGGAGAGTTAGAAAGTTAAACCAAAGTTTTTTATGTACTATCAGAAGCCATATTCTAAGCAAGGTTATCGAGAATCATCATTTGTTGGGGTGAAGAGGACGCTCAAACGACCTCTCATAAGACCAGCCTAGCCCTTTGTTTCCGTGCATTTGGTTTATTAGATGGAAAATAAGCCAAGATTTGCTGAGTTAACAGCTCATGATCCGCAAAGTACTGAAGACTACTGTGAAGTATTACTCATGATTCCAGATGGCATGGACGCAGAGCGTTATGGAAGAATTTACTGTAGATTGATGGGTTGGGACTACTGGCGTTGTGATGAACTGTAAGAAAGTTGATTTGCTATAATGCATTAGACGTTAAGGCCCCGACTCTGTAAAAGAACAGAAGCCCCAGGTGGGAGCAATTCCATCGGAGTTGTCTAGCGGGAAGTCCGGCTGTCCAGGGTAGGCCGGGTTTAGGTATCCTGTTTAGTTTCCAATGCTAATCGGCTGGCCCTGAGCCAGGGATATTTTGCTGTACGTCAGTTTGTTCTCCCCTCGATTTTATTCGGGGGGAGCACCCTATACAAAAAGCCGACCCACTTGGGACGGCCTTTTCTGCAATAACATCTAACTAGTTATCACCTTCAATTCAGGCGTGCGTGTTTATCTTGACGTGAGTGGGCTTCAATCTTATGTCAGAGCACGCACGCAAGCTTATTCTGGGAGGGATTATGACGTTTAAGGAGAAGCTGACTGGTTTGCTCGGTGAAGTGGGAGGAGTCTCGATTACCGACAGCAATCTTGTGACTTTCTATGTCGAAGACGGCGAAGATCTATTGACTGAGGTTGGTGACGACTATGTTGTCTTCAAGGTCAAAGGTGCACAATTTACTCTTCCGATGTCTCAGTTGATAGTTCGGCAGTAAAGGTAAGTAAAGTAAAATTTGATTCGATGTGGTATCATGTAGTTTCCCAGTTGGGAAGTTGGGGATCTTTGAATGGCTCCTCCGCCTTAACCACGGTGTTTCTAGCCATCAGCCTAGTCTTTTTGATTTGGGCAATTGATAACGTTACGAAAACTCTAAAGGGAGGTGGAAGATGAAAAAAATGCGAATCATTTCACTGTCAATAGCAAGACTCGAAGTGGCGGTGGGAGCCAATGTCCTCGCCTAGTTTAATAATTAAGGGTTCTCGTGAGACTTGTCAACGGCCTGGTTTTCTTCCGGCTCGTGATAGACTCTCTGGCCACAGCCAGTACAAACTATTATGTGTTCCATAAGTTAGTTGTGCTTAAGTATCCAAGTGAATCCGCCTGCGTGTTCGACCTTTCCTCTTAACTGTTTCCAAATTAGTCCGGTACTGATCCCGGCGCTTTTAGCCGCAGACGAGATAGAGACGTGTTCTTTAAGAAACTGGCCAGTAAGGGAAAGCTGAAAGATGTGCTTGCCTTGTACAAGGCTCGGTTTGGCGAACTGATTTTGTATTCCGTAGTGCCAGCCGACCTCCCAATAGCACTTGTCGTTCTTACAGACCTCGACGTTATGCTCAAAGCAGAATCGCTTTGAAACTACTGTGCCCCTGCCAGTGGATTTGCCCCGTTTGAAATACAGCGTGCAGTCCCGGTGATAGTGTTCCATTCAATTATAGCTGGTTAGGTTTTTGTTTTATGGTGTGCTAATGTGAAGATGAGGTGATTCGATAAGTCTTTATTCAGACTTCGAGAAAGCGTTGCAACGCCTGCCTCTAGAATGGAAGTCCGGTTGGATCTGCTTTACAAGCTTCCTCAATCGTTTTTCGTACCCGCTCTACTTTTTCAAGACTGTCTGCAGCTCTACTTAGGGTATTCCCAATCTGATCCAGGTTGATTCCGCTTACGATTCCGATAGTTTCACCGCGAACATTCCTTTTAAGAAGGGTTCCCGGCTGGCGGTACACAGGAAATAGCGTGCGCCAATAGTTCTTTAAGATGAATTCAGCGGCGGTCATAGATTTATTCATTACCGGTCTTTGGTTCTTCGCCATCGTCGTACCCCGGAATGTAGTCAGTATCGATTCCGAATTGATGCTGGAGAATCAAGTCACCGCTACGCCTTCCGCTTCTTGACATAGCTTTCAATCGCGCGATAGCAGGAGCATTAAGCTCTGCCTGTCGTCGGACCATCTTTTGGGGGGTATCAATCAATGTCATTGTCCTCCTCCTCGTCAAAGACGATGTCATCAATGTTTTGCTTGTCTAATGGTAAGTAAGGATTCATAAGTCTTAATGTCTGATCTGATAAAAGGCGAAGATTGTGAGCGCAGCACCGAAGGCCATACAGACGAGGTAAGGAAATAACCGTTGATACAGATTAGGCCGCCTGACGCGGTACCGGATGTGTGGATAGATTCGTGAGTAGTTCATATTGTTTGATAATGTTTTGGACGTAGGACCGCTGGCAACCAACCTTTAGACTTATTGCCCGCTTACTCATACCAGCTTTCCAGTATTTGAGGATTTTATTCTTGAGTTTCATCGGAGGGGATTATTGGTAAGACTAATTACATTGTAGCATGCCACCAGAACCCGTCAATTGGAGTTATCCACAATCGAGCATTTCTCTCTTAACTAAGCCACAAAATCGTAGGGCAAACATCCAGAGAGATCTTAGACACCTAAAGAGGCATAATTTGACGATTCAGAAACTGTCACTTGATCCGAATGACCATTCCTGAAAGCCCTGATATAACACCGCTTCAGCAATGTCTTTCTTAATGCTTAATGTACTCCAGTTAGCTTGAGGGAACGATTGAGACTTCACAAGAATCACGTATCCGTTTTCATCTGCAAAAAGAAGTTTGACGGTGTCTGTCTGGCTTGTTCCCGCACGGAATGTCAATCCTGATATTTCGAAAAACTCCTTCTCCTTATCCTCGACCTTTAAAAGTAGTTGTACATCAGAGGCTTGGCCACCACCCAGATGAGCTGGAATTGTACCGTACAAAACGTTAGCAAACACGAACGTATATATACTGAAGTAAAAAAGCGTTCCGATTGATGTTCCATAAAGAAAGGGGATGCGTAATGCCGACTTGTATCTGTAAAAAGCGACTATTAGTAACGTTATAACAATTACAATACCAAGACCAGCAGGGAGACTAATGATCCAATCACGAGTGAATTTGATTCTGAGTGCCACTATCACCGCAATGAACCCAATGGTCGAAAGAAAAAACTCGATTAGAAAGAAAACAACGCTGGACTTCTTAATTGGTTTATCAATTTCCCCGCTGAAGGAGGAACCGGCCCAGTCGTGTATATGATCTCTTATGGTTGGAATTGAATATGCTCCTGCCAAAAGAATTGAGAGCCCAAGCATTGCGACAAATATGGGGGCCATGACCCAAAACCCTGCGAGAATGTAATGAAGACGAAACAGACTTAATGAATGCACTCCATAGCGGCTAAGGTAGATGTTAACCACCAACAATCCGAGACCATAATATAAGGCTAAAATTGCTAAAATAGCCTTCCCACTAATCTCAATTAGATCCTTCGTCGTTTCGAGACCGCCTTTTTTGCCACTCATCGTCTTGGGTCCACTTTCAAAATTTTCAATATTAAACACAACCGGACTTCTTTTAGCCAGCAGGAACCGTATGAACGCTAGACAAGCAAAGAAACTAAGACAACAATATCGTAGAGACCTACGGGCAAAGATAGACGAGGACATCAAAGACTTTCAGTCCCAAGTGAACGAGATTATCAAGCCCGCACCCCGCTTCTTCCCCGCCTTTCTCTGGGTCGCTCTGCAAAAACTCTTTTTGAATACTTGATAGATAAATCAATGCCACGAGGTGGAAAACGAAAGGGAGCAGGCCGAAAGGAAGGCTCGCTGAATAAAAAGACGATAGAGAAGCAGAAGGCCGAAAAAGCCTTTGTTCAGCGAATCCTCCAAAGCGTAGATAGGCTGTTTAACGCGCAACTGTCATTGGCCGAAGGCTCGACGTTTCTATACCGGGTTGATGAAGTTGGCGAAGGTAAGGATAAGCGCCGTGAACACAATCTCGTTACTGATCCAGAAGAAATCAAGGAAGTGTTGGACGAGACAGATGGCGCCGGCGGAACGGTTGACGAAACTTACTACTACATCACCACCAAGGCACCAGACAACAAAGCGATTGATTCTTTGCTTGATAGAGCTTTTGGCAAGCCACTAAGCAAAACCGCACTAACTGACCCCGAAGGTAAGAGCTTGCCATTTCAATTAATCATCAAGCAGAAGGATGCACCGCGTTGAAGTCGAGTTATTTAAACAGCAGTTCGAAGCCTTTAACTTCAAGACTCAGTTCGGAGCTGCCATCGCAGGAGTACAAGGCGGCAAGACATTCGTAGGTTCGCTCTGGGCTGGAAAGAAAATCAATGAATTTCCCGATGGAGTAGGCATCATCGCCGCTCCAACCTACAAGATTCTCCAGCAGTCCACGTTAGTAAAGTTCTTTACACAATTCCCGCAGCTCAAGAAGTACCACAAGGAACAAAAGGGCGTAATTGAGCTTCCCACCGGCGGCCAGGTCTTTATCCGCTCGATGGACCAACCGTTCGGCAGCGAAGGTATCACGGCCAACTGGATTTGGGGTGATGAAGCCGGTCAGATGCCGCGCCACGCATTCACTGTCTTCCGCGCGCGCGTATCAACGACCGGAGGTCAGGTCTTCTTTACAACCACCTGGTATGACCTAGGGTGGCTCTACCAAGAGTTCTACATTCCGTGGCTTACGAAAGAAGACACTCACTACTCGGTCTTTCAGTGGAAGAGCATCGACAATCCTTATTTCCCCAAAGAATTCTATGAAGCAGAAAAGCGAAGACTATCACCTGAAGAGTTCGCGCGCCGGTACGATGCCATTCCGACCAAGATGGAAGGGTTGGTCTATGACCTTCCGCCCGAGCAGATAATCGCGCCGAGGGAGATAAACACCAAAGACATCATTTGTGGACTGGACTTTGGTTTCAAGAATCCAACCGCAGGCTTAGTCATCAAGGTTTCAAACGACAACATCTTTTACATAGTCAACGATGAGCTCTACGAAACAGGTAAAACGCAAGACGAAATCGAAGACCGGCTCAAAGCCATTCAGCTTAAGATACCTTTCCGACAGCTCTATCCTGATCCGGCTGAACCAGACCGCATTGAGTCGCTTAAAAGGAAAGGATTCTACGTCAAAACCGTTGATAAGAATATACTTCTAGGAGTCGATAGAGTCAGAGAACTTATTCGCAAGAAACAACTCTACGTCTTCGATAACTGTAAGAACATCCTCGACGAATTCAGCTACTACCACTACGACCCTTCAAAACCTAAAGAAGAACCCATCAAAGAGAAAGACCATTTAATGGATGCGCTACGTTACGCCATTTACAACTATTCACCCCAACAGTTCCTCGACATGTCCGTGAAAGGCGGCGTCCCGCGCTACTACCCAGAAATAGGGCTGTAGAGTCGGTCTCGCACTAATGTGCGCATAGATTCATGACTAGGTGGTAGACATGCCAACCTATGACAAATAGGATTACTCCTATATCGACTAAAAGCAGTAATAGGATAAAGCTTTTCACGAAATGATATTCAATTTTCTCATAAACGTCAGTCTGCTTGCTGGCCATACCGTTTTCCTTTCCGACCGTCACTTCGGATCTGAAAACGAGCCCAGAATAAACAAATGTGGATTTACAGCGAGAATTGGTACGAGAGTGAACTTACAGGGCTCTTTCTGAACCGAAGGAAAGGCCAAGTGTGTAAGTTCCGCAGACGCCCACGATGAGCCGAGGTTGAGTCTATACGAACTAAATATAGGCCTCAAACCAGTGAGCAGCCTGAATTTGAACGGCCCCGAGAGTTCCCCGATGACCGACACAGCCGGGGTTCCCAGAAATCGAGCCAGCGCAAATATAAAGGGATTGAATTAGTAATGTCAATAACAAATTTAGGTAATAACTTGAGAAATGCAAAAAGTTGATTACATCGCACTAAAAACCCAACTCGATACTGACGAACAGGCTGATTTCGCTTTCCGCGAGCGCCGGCATTCGGAATGGACTGAGAACTACCAGCTCTACCGCGACAAGGTCATCATCAATCGCCTGACCCAAAGGCAGAGCGTCAACGTCCCTCTTATCAAAGGCACGATTAAAACCATTCTCGCGAATATCGACGAGTTCCCCGATGTCGAGTTTGAAGAGCTTGATAACAAGAAGGATAAGGAGCTTGTCTTCAACGAACTGTGGAAAGACTTTGTTATCCGCGACAAGATGGAAGTCAAAGACATCGTGGATAAGAAGCAAGACCTTCTCTATGGAAAGACCTGGACCAAACTCAACATAGTCGGGGGGCGCCTCGTGAGCGAAATCAAAGAGCCCTTCGACATGCTCATTGATAGGTACGCAGATCCGTCAGACATTGAAACAGCCGACCACATTATTGAGGGAGGGATATACAGAACCCTCGCACAGCTAGAGGCGAATCCAAATTTTGACAAGGCAGCAATCAATAGACTCAAGATCTTTTACGGCACTCAGCAAGGTTTAATAACTGCTGAGCAATCTACTCAAGCAATGCAGGCTAAGAATGAGCGACTGCAGCTTATGGGTGTCCCCGATGTCAATCTGCCGCAGCTCGGACACACTGTCGTTGAACTCAAGGCTCACTTCAAGAAAGTGTGGGATCTCGCAGACCAAGCCGAGCACATCCACGTCATCGTTATTGCTCAAAATGAGATCCTGATGGCGAAGCCTCTAATGAAAATTCTCGGAGTTGATTTCTATAACTTCGTTACGTGGTCAGACGACCCAGAGAGAAATGACCACTATCCAGACGCCGTAGCTGATACAGGCAGGAATCCAAACAAGCTTCTCAACGCGATGATTTCATCCTTAGCCGAGAATCGCGTTATGCGAAGTTTTGGAATGAACTTCTACGACGCGACAGCTCAAGAGAATTGGGTTCCCCAGAGCTTCGAGCCGGTTCCTTTTGGTTGGTATCCACTCCCAGGTAAACCAGACGAAGTATTCAAGAAGGTCGATATCCCGGATATGAGCGAGGCTCTAGATGAGATGGCTTATGTACAGAAGATTGTTGAATCAGCTACCGCCGCGACTGCAGCTACGAAAGGCGAGACTGAACAAAGCAAAGTTACTTTGGGTGAAGTCGAACTCGCTGTCTCAGCGGCTAAAGAGCGCATTTCATCAATCGCCAAGTTCTATACACTGGCTCAAAAAGAAAAGGCCGACAAGTGGGCCAAGCTAATGAATGCGAATGCTGACAAGCTAGAAGTCGTAAAGCTATTCAAGAAAGGCTACCGAGGCAATATGTTCTCGATGCTCGCCAAGCCTTCCACTTGGAAATCCGATAAGGGATACAACTGCCGCGTCGTTTCAACTGCGGAGCGTGAGAAGGAAAGCCTGGAGACTCTTCAGAAACTCTCTGCTGTCAAAGCACAGTTCCCAGACAATCCGGTAATGACCAAGATTTATGCTGAGAAGATTCTAGACTTCGCCAAAATAAACCCTGAACAAGCCAAACAGGTTATTGAATACGAAGAGCAGAAGCTCAAGCAAGGTATTGTCCCAGGCGCATCAGAAGCTCCCGCGCAGAGTCCGGCTCAGGTAACTCAGCCTAAAGTAGCGGCCCCACAATTAACACCTACCTATGCCTAGTCCACTAGAGCTACTCGAATCCAAGGGAATTAAGATTGAAAGCCTCAACCCCGCCGAACGTGAAACTCTACAGCAATGGTATGAAGCGCTAGCGAAGAATCAAGTCACCTTAGAGAACGTCAAAGACTACCTCAAGAGATTGATTGAAGCGGTGGAGAAGGATCTTTCAGACCTTAAAGAATCAACGTCGCTGTGGTCTCATCTGTTTAACTTCAAGCGCGACATCTACCTCAAGGCGCGCCTGAAGAACTATCTACTTTTATCAGATTTCCTTACCGGCCCCGAGAGGGCTAAGAAGGCCATCGAACAAACAATAAGCAACATTAAGCCTAAATAGGCAAATAAGGAACACAATGAACGAAGAAGCACAGAATCAATTGGATGCAATTTTGTCCAAAGATCCCAATGCTCTCACCGATGAGGAACGTAGCGTTCTAAACGCTCGCAGAAGCTACCTGACTGAGGCACAGCTTATCGATTTCGGTATAAGCGAGCTAGCAGCAGCGGCACCAACTTCCGCTGAAAATGCAAATGATCCTCCAAAATCCGGCAAGAAGTCTGGCAAGAAGTCAGACGAATAGCTATTACATAGCTAGCTACGATGGCTAAAATTAAGCCAACAATCGTAACCTCGTCACCTAAACGTTATCGCCAAGCCTTTCAAGTCTAAAACGGCCAAGGAATAGAGGGTAATTCTGCTTTAACGACTTTGTAGAGCAGAATTATGAAGAGAACCAGCAAAACCGTTTGGAAAATATGCCACTTAGCCTTGCTGTAAAAGTCAGGATCTCGCTTTGGTACGTGTGACATCACCTGTCATCCTCCAAACTAGACTTTCCCCACACGGTTAGATGCAAAATTTCGGCACCGGTTGGTTGTACATGATCTAGATACTGAACATTTCGGACTTTCTACAAAATGTTTATTTCCTTAACCGCCAAACTCCGAGAAATCGGAACGGCACAACAAATGCCAAACATCCAAACTCCCGATGAGGGAACGGAAGAGGAAAAGGTCACTCCTGAAGTTGACCAGACGGAGGAGACCGTCGAGCCTAGCTCAGTAACTCCACCCGATGAAGAACAGCCGGAAAACCCGGCACCCGAGCAGCCTTCACCGGAGCCAAGTCCATCGGTGGACTACAAGCAGAAGTTTGTAGATTCACAGCGGGAGGGCATCCTCCAGCACGAACGGATCAAGCAAAAAGAAGCTCAAATTGAATCCTTAACAAAAACAGATACCCCAACTGATGAAGGGATGCGGAAATTGTACTCTGACTGGGACACCTTCAATGATGTCACCAAGCAGGCGTACATCCGCATTGAGGCGCAGAACATGCGTCAATCTCGTATCGAGGCTCAGCAGTCCCAGATCCTTGCAAGACAAGAACTGGACGACAAGCTCAATGACTTTCTGGAATCACCACCGGACGAATTCAATAAGTTAGCCGGAAAGGAATCCGAATTCAGACGCTTTGCCAAACGCAGGAACAATATCGGCCTGCCTCTTGAAACACTCGCCAAAGCTTTTCTCTTCGACGCAGAGGAGGAAGCCCCGCCAGTGCCCACTAGAGAAGCTTTGCCGGCAGGTTCAGGCGGTCCACGAGGCGACCTCAAACCAAAGAAGATGTCGCCCGAAGAAGCCCGCGCACTTCGAGAAACCAATTTCGAAGCATGGCGTCAGGCAGTCAAGGGCGGCCGCATCGATAATGAGCTCGACTAATCAGAAGGGGCATTCTAGAAACAAACTCAAATGCCCAGTGCATTCGCAACGAAAGTCGCTGAAGGCTTTTCTCAGAAACTCTTCGAAGAGCTCTATGAGAACGCTCCGATTGACTCCATAGTCAACCGTGACTACGAAGGCGAAATTACGGCAGTAGGTTCCCAATTGAACATACTGTCTCTCGCCAAGCTTTCAGAAAAGACTTACAGCGGCTCTAACCTCACCGCTGATGATCTAACAGAGGTTAATACCGTCTTTAAGATTGACCAGTTCAAATCGTTCTACTGGAAAGAAAAGACGATTGACAAATTCAAGTCGTACATCAAGAACCCGCGCTCAACCGTTATTCAACAGGTTGCTTCAGAGCGCAAGAAGAACATTATGAAGTTCCTCACGGGCTTCTATGTTGATAGCGCTGCGGGTCAATGGTACGGAACTGACTACACCACCGGTACCGTCGCAGTCGATGCGTCGGGTAACGTGACTGGTTCTGGTACCACCTTCACCTCTGGCATGGTTGGCTTGCCTTTCAAAGCAGCCGGCCACACCAAGTGGTATAGAGTGAAGACGTTCTCTTCAGGTACCGCTATCGTCATTGAAAATGACAGCGACGATGAGACCTCTAGCTATGATGGCGGAGTGATTTCTTCGAGCTCTGCCTACACCATTCAGGCCAACACGGTTAAGACTGTTGATAACAGCTCCGTGAAGTTCCTCGATATGGTACTTGCTCTTAAGCAGTACTTGGATGAAGCAGAAGTCCCGGATGAAGACCGCTTCCTCTTGATTCCTCCGGCTGGCATGACTTCTTTAATGAAGGACACCAGCATCAAGCTCTCGGTCCCAGCCGCTTACGAAGAACTCGTTAAGCAAGGCTTCATCACCGAACTTGAAGGATTCAAAGTCTTCAAGGTCAACCGCCTCACTGGTGACAACACCAACGGCTATCGCATCCTCGCAGGTCACAAGAATTTCCTGACCTTTGCTGATAAGGCCTTAGAAGTTGGAATGGAAGAAGACTTGATTGGTAACTTCGGTGTTGCTTTCAAAGACTTGTTTGTCTATGGCGCTAAAGTCGCCGACAACCGCCGCAAATACGGCGCTACCGCCTTTGTGAAGTTCTCCTAAGCAAAATACCCTAGCTCTCTTTTCGGGGGCTAGGGTACTTCCCATTCTTAAATCCTTATTTCCATGGCTCGTACAAGATCAATCAAATTCCCCAACACCCTCACTGAACTGGAGCCCTTGCTCGATAAGCTACAACGCAGACTAGCCAACTTGGTCTTTAACTCTGCTGGCCTAGCCATCAAGACTGGTGGTAGCGCCCTTGCCAAGAGCGTAAACACAATTACGTTTGTGGTTGATGGGGTTATAGCCCAAAAAGCTGCTGCTGACATGGCAGCGCTCTCAGGTACCACCGTCGCTGATGGTAGCAAAAACGTCTACGTCTTTTGCGTGGACGCTTCAGGCACTTTAACCACCCTACCTGGTACTCAATCTACCACGATAGCGGGCATCACTTGGCCAACGATTGTTGATGGCACTACCGTCATCGGCTTTCTGCTTATCTCAACTAGCGGTGCAACGTTTGTCCCAGGAACTACCGCGCTCGATGCCGGTACCGTGACTGCTACTTACGTCAACACACCATTCCCGTTCATTCCAGGTATCGAGACACTTTAGCTGTCAAACTCACAGGCTGACATTGTCGGCCTTTGGGCTCTGGCGACTAAAAACCGAGATGTCTCTTGAGTACCTCGAAGAGAGCAACCACAAGAACTATCAAGGCGAAGACTCGGATTACGTAGTATTCGATTCTAGAAAAGAGGTCTGGATTGTTTCCCATAAGACACACACCCCCGTAACGTTTAAGGACAGTGAGCAAGGGTGCGATAGTGTCTATATGGGCTGAGCTGGTGTGCGTTTATCCCCGTAGGGAAGCACATTTGCCGTATTGCCTTGGTGACGATTCGCTTTTTCGGCTCACTATCAAGTTATCCCGTTCGCCACCACAACCGCGTTGATTGTGGGGAATCTACAAAGATTCACTACGGCGAATGGACTGAAAAAGTTCTATCAATTCAACACAATTAATCAACCAAAGAAACATGCCAACAAGAGCAGAAATAGAAGCTAAGCGCGGCATTGTCCGCGACGAGCAGGGGCGGATTATCCGCTCAAAAGCATGGCTAGAGGAGCGCATAGCGCTTCTTGAAACCAAAGAAGAAGACGTACAGCGCCGTCTCAAAAATATTAGAGCTGAAATTAAGTACCGGACCTTAGAACTCAAAGACCGGGGAGAGGAAGAATAAATGGCCGACGTAATTTTCAATTCATTCAAGAAGAAGATAATGGACGGCAGCATTGACCTTGATACAGATACCATCAAGGTAATGCTCGTAACTTCAAGCTACACGCCGGACCAGGACGTTCACGATTTCAAAGACGATATTACGAACGAAGTCTCCGGCACAGGATACACAGCTGGCGGAACCGCGCTGGCTAACAAAGCCGTAACTGCAGACAATACTGACAACGAAGGTGTGTTTGATGCCGATGACGTAACTTGGGCAAGCTCGACAATCACCGCCCGAGGAGCTGTAATCTACAAAGATACAGGCACGCCCTCCACTTCTCCGATTATCTGCTACATCGACTTCGGTTCAGACAAATCATCTTCTGCTGGCAACTTCACTATCTCTTGGAACGCGGAAGGAATCCTAAATCTTAACTAACGCTACTATATGTCTCGACAATTTTGGCAAGAACTTCTTGCCTGGGCCACAGCTTCGGGAACCGCTGTCGCCAACACGACTACAGAAACAATCCTCTTCCCGAATGTGACTATCCCAGCAAATTATCTGCAGGATGGACGAGTTTTACGAATTAGAGCCTTTGGAGCATACGGAACCACTGGAACCCCGACTCTCACTCTTGCACTTCGATGGGGTGGTGTAGCGGGAACAGTGATAGCAAAATCCGCAGCCGCGACTTTGACATCAGGTGTTGGAGGCGGTGCTTCCATGACAGCAATGTGGGTCTTTGAAGCAATCATTCAGGTTCGCTCAAACGGTTCATCCGGCACGCTAATGACGAACGGAGAAGCCACGCTCTTCACTTCAACTGCGCCCACCGCCGGCACTGTAACAAACTACGGTATGCCTATTGTCCTAGCTTCTGGATCTACTGGTGGTACGACTCCAGTCGCCGTCACCGCTGACCTTACCGCAGACACAGCTCTCTCATTGACTGCTTTGTGGGGAACGGCTAACGCAGCTAATAGCATTCAAGGTCTTAACTACACTATCGAAGCGCTAAACTAATGTCGGCAACGCGTTTCTATTTCAGTGGAACAGACGGCGATAATCCGGTCTCACCGGCATTCGATTCGAATTGGGAACAAACAGGAGAGGCTACAAGACGGAAGCTTTACTACAAACCCACCTTGAGCGTCACGACCCCGCTCGGTAATAAGCAGGTCACGGTTCCAATTACTACCACTCAAGATATTCTCTGCTGTCAGTTCGTTTCCGACCCAATTCCAGCCCAACTGATTCTCGGTACGTTCTCTTACATCGTCAGGTGTTCGGAAAATGCCCTAACAAACAACGCATTCTCAAAACTCTCGATACGGGTGTGTTCACAAGACGGTACAGTCATTCGGGGAACGTTGTTCAGCATTAACAGTTTCGATAGCGAATTCCCCACTACCGCCGCAACACGAGGAGCGGGGACGCAAGCTCTAACCAGTCTTGTTACTCAGCCAGGAGACCGACTTGTAATAGAAATGGGAGTCGGAACTTCAGCCCCTAGTGGCAGCGGTTCCGCAATCAAGCGTTTCGGCAGCGCCGGAGCCTCTGACTTTGCTCTCTCTTCAGGACTCACAACCGACTTAAACCCGTGGATAGAGTTCTCTCAGGATCTGTTCAATATTGATAACAACAACTACAAGTTTGTTAAGTCTGTCAGTGCTGGAATAATTTCAGTAACAGAAAAAATACGATAGATGCTCGATAACCTACAACTACCAACAGAATTGACTGAGAAATATCAAACAGTCAATGAAACCTTCGTCAACAAGACGGGCGACTTTGAAACTGAGATAGGTGACATCAAACAATCAGATTTTCTACCACAACTTAAGATAAAGCGATGGAATAATGAATCCAATTTTTCACTCCGCTTGATTGATGATTCAGCCGAGGCTCCAGTTCTAGCAACGGACACAAACAAAATCCTCTGGCAGAAGTCTTCAATAGAAGCACGCTTTTATGACAAGGGGTTTGGAGAAGACACAGGAGGTTATGAGTTCGAAGTTCTCTTGAAAGAACATCCAGTAAGTAATGTTCTGAGTTTTAGCATTCAATCCAAAGGTCTCGACTTCTTTTACCAACCTCCTCTTACTGACGAGGAAATAAAAGAAGGAACTTTCAGACCCGAAAATGTAGTTGGTTCCTATGCTGTTTATCATTCCACGAAAAAGAATAATTCCTACAAGACCGGCAAAGCCTTTCATATCTACCGACCCGACGCAATTGATAGTAAAGGAACTAGGGTTTGGTGTGACTTGAACATCGACGATGACATTCTGACCATCACCATACCGCAGGACTTCTTAGACACCGCTGTTTATCCAATCTTGGTTGATCCGACATTTGGTTACACAGTTGCGGGAGGCTCCTTTAGTACGCACGCCCTTGATACCTATGTCGTCAGCATAGAAACGTTGTCAGAAAATGGAAAAGTAACAAAATTAACTGCGAGTCTAGCTAATGATGGAAGTAACAGGGATGTCAAAGCTGCAATCTATGATGATTTGGCAAACTATCCTAATAGCAAAAAGGCGCTATCTGCTCCGGTTACACTATCTTCCGCAGCTCAAGGATGGATAGACTTTCCGTTAAATGCCAACCTAACTCCTGCCGACTATTGGTTGGGCGTAGTATCCGGTGGAACGAATATTCAGTTTTATTGGGATTTAGTTACTCCCCATAAGAGAGTCTTTATCAATGTTGGCGGCGCTTATGCGAGCCCAGCACCAACATTTCCGGGAGGAGGAACTGCGCAAACTGACCGCCACAATTCTGTTTATGCCACATATGACCAGAGCTTGAGTTTTCCACCCCCGAATAAATTAAGACCTCGTATGTTCGCCCCAGGATTAGCTAGATAAAATGCAATGTCATTCTTACAACTCCGCAGCCCACGAATCCAAAACCCACTCGCAGTTCCAGACACCGTTGTTAGTGGGGATGTCACCGTATCTGCCTCAGTGCAATCGGCAGCATTCTCGATTGCCGCGGTCAGCGTTTTACTAGGTTCAACACTCAGTCCAAACGTTCAAGCGGCGACTTTCTCAACGCAGACTGCGACGGTTACAGGAGAAACGAGAATCAGTCCTGCAGTACAAAGCTCAGTCTTCTCAACGCAATCCCCGACTGTCACAGGCGCTTCAAATGTCTCACCAGGAGTTCGCTCAGCAGTCTTCTCGATACCCGCCGCAACGATTGCAGCACAATCCGGCGCTATCATCTCTCCGCAGACCCAGGTACTAACCGCATCGATTCAACTAGTAACTCTCAAGTACGATTTTAAGGTTTTAGCCAGCGTTCTCTCCGCGACATTCGCAATCCAAATTCCAACCAGAACAGGCCCTTTTTATTCCAACAAGTACACTCCAAGAAGCACCGCTTTTAATACCAAGTTCAGTTCACGCGGCACTAGCTTCAACGACAAGTTGAGCAGTCGCGGAACAAATTACACCGATAAATACACCTCCAGAAATGAGTCTTAAGATTGAACAAATTCAAAACTTCCTTGGCTTTGGAACCGGCCTGCCCGGTGAGTATTTCTATTCCCACGGAATGAACAAATCGAGACTTGGCCTTGTACCGGGATGGGTCGTAGGAGAAGAGCGGTCTGATACAGATCTACCGACATTGAACCTTGGGACTTTCTTTACTCAAGGCTCTGTTAGCGGTGTTTCCTATGTGGCGATGGTTGATGCCGGTGGATACATCTATCGCCTGCAAATCGGCTCCGGTTCTTATCAGCTCTTCTACAAGCCCAACGATAACTCTTCGGGAAACGGTCTCATCTTTGACCAGAAGAACAGACTCCTGTACGCCACACGCCGATACTTAGGCAAGTGCGACCCTGTCACTACACCTGACTACACCACTGGAACCATCACGGCAACGAACGGCTCACCCAATATTGTCGGATCTGGCACTACCTTCACGGCAGGCATGGTCGGGAAAATGATTCGTATCAATGGCGAAAACACCTTTTACAAAATTGCAAGCTTCAGCGACGCAACACACATCGCACTAAGCAGCAACTACACCGGCTCAACCAGTGGTGGAAAAACCTTCATCATCTTTTCTTCTTGTACTGATCAATGGCAGGACTTCGGCTCGGCAAATGAAATCACAGACCTCCGACAGATGGATACATATGAAGACTGGGTTGTCATTCCAAACAACAACAACTTCGCTCTTCTCAACATTACTGACGACAGCTTCAACAGCCAAGCCTTCACTCTTCCAAGCGGCTTCAAAGCTATGGCCTGCCGCAGTGGACGAAACGGCATCTTGCTTGGAGCGAACTTTAACAATCGTGGCGTTGTGATGCTTTGGACTCCCAATTACGACCGTTCTATTGCGCCGTGGATCTGGTTTAACGCAAATGTCAAAGCCATTGTGCCCGTCCAGTCAACCGGAGCTTGGATAGTCATTACCTCGCTTGGGATCTACAACTGTAACGGATACTCCATCGAACCCATCATTGAGCAGACTTTGGACGATTCGATAAACGAATCGAGCATTTTGGGCGGTATTAGTCCGCAAGGTGCGGAGATAATAGGGAAGTATCTTGTCTTTTGGGGCATCAGCGGACGCACGAACCGTAACAAGGCAGGGGTCTACTTACTAAACTTGGAAACGAAGACCTTTGAGTTTGCTCCTGTCGCGAACGGTTGTTTGCGTGGAGTGAATGGAGGCGCGATTTTCTTCGATAACAATTTCACGACTCATCTTTCTTACACCACCGATAATCCAACAAAGAAGTACATCGGCTTTCTTACGAATAAGAAGCCAACGTCGGCTTACTTCATCACGGAACTGTTGGGTGAGGGCTCAAATAGAAAAATAGCCGAAGGCGCGAAGCTTGATATTGGAATCAATTCTCGAATCGCTGAAACCGCGCCCGTTATTACCTTCAACGCTAGTGTAAAAGTCTATAACTTCAAAAGACCACTTTGGGGCCAATCGCAAACAAACAACGCTTCTGCTACCGCCATAACTATCAGGGTCAATGGAAGCGTGTTTACTGGAGCCCAGGCGGGAGACGAAGTCACAATCCTCGACGGCGTGAACGCAGGACAGATTAGGCATATTTCAAGTATCGCAAGCCAAGGAACGAGCAGTGAAACCTGGACTCTAGATATCGCGTTGCCTAATAACACGGAAAGCGGAATCAATATTTCAATCTCGCCGTTCCAATTAGTTAAGAAGCAGACGATTTCTAGCCTTTCGGAACTACGAGATTTGTACTACGACATTCACAACAAAATCGCAGGCAAGAAGTTCTTACTAAAAGTCCTCTTAGATGGAATGAGCGGCTCTGCGATAACTCCTGAAATATACGGGGGCTACTTCATTTATGACGATAAGGGATTGTTTTAACAATGACCGAAGCCGAATTTAACCAAGCACAACAATCGCGCAATGTAGATGTGATTTCAAAGCCCGTGTCCGAATCAGGTGGAATTCCGCCGATGTCCCCTGATGAGTATCAAGCCGTCTTAGAATCGCTTCGAAGACCCCGCATCATTCTCTCTGCGACACCAACCTTCGTTCCGAAGACATTTGCCGAATCTATCCAACCTTTCGACGACGGAGTCACCCAGGGACTTTATGTTTACATGAACGGAACGTGGATCTTGTTAGCAGCTCCCGCAGCGCCTCCGACACTGTTCGACAAGTTCATGGATATTGTTCACTGGAACTCAATTGATGGATTTACGCTTGGGGGAAGCGCGGCTGTAGCTCACGAATGGGATGGTGCTTTAATCATTGCTTCCAACACCACGATAAATAGCGATACTTATGTTTATTCGAAAACTCAGTATGTAAAAATCTGTGAGACCGGCAAACTTCTCACAGTCGAGTGGCAAATTGCCAATATCACAAACATCAGTGACTTCATCATTCGACTTTACTTGACTACGAGCGCGGCGGCCCCGCCCGTCGATACCGCCAATCACTTCGGCTTTCAGATCAATCACGGAGCCACTAGCAAGCTATACGGCTGTACCGGAGATGGTTCCACCCAGACAAAAGTTGACCTCAACACCCTCCTATCATCAGGGACTCAGCGCACAAGGCTGAAAGCAGTTTGCAACCGTGGAACGGACGTGAAGTTCTACGTCAACGATGTATTGGTGGGAACCAGTACCACAAACTTACCCGCTGCCAGCGACCTTGGGTTCAATCTGGGAATCCAGACCCTCGTAGGCGCGCAAAAAGACTTCTCCCTCAATCGAATTCTATTAACTAAAGACTACTAACATGATCTTCCAAGAGGCCAAGCAACATTTGGCCAGAAAGCTCGACATAGACTATTCCGACATCGCCAATAACGACCTGTGGAACGATACCGACTTAGGTGTGTTCATCATTTTGGGTATCCTAAAGGCTTGGGACCGACACCCCTGGCCATTTACGCAAAAGACCAAGACGGCAACCACAAATAGCGACGGAGTGACAAATGGATACTATGACCACCCCAGTGACTTGATGAATGGAAGCATTTATCTCTTAAAGGTTGGTGGCAAGGAATACAAGAAACTCATTATTGTGGATTACCTGAAGTACCTTGAGGACTATCCGAACGCTACAGACAAGTTTTGGTCTGAAACCGAGACCTACATTTTCATAAACAAGAATGCCTACACGGTTGGAGATACACTCGACCTATACGGAAAGAAACTCGCTGCTATTCCATCAGGAAACTCAGACATTCTTCCATTCTCGCCCATAACTGATAACAGCGAGCATTCAGGAAATGAAGCGATTGTTCAATTCGCTTACGCTGAAGCTCTAGATAGTGAAAAACTCAACAAGCGTAGCGAAGCTGAGATAGAGCGCACAAAGGCATATCAAACACTCGAACTTCTTTGGGAGCCTTTCAAAAATGAACAAGCACTCCTGCAGAGCAAGAACCGACCGATGTTTGAGGTTGGCGATTTCTTCGGTGGTACTCCTTCTAACAAGGGCAATCAATTCACTGGAAATTTTAAGTACCTAAACTAAAATGACACCTCTTCAAGGCGACCCGTACAATTTGCAAGGAAGCGCTCCCAGCATTCAGGGAGGAGCGGGTGCTGCTGCGCTTCAGCCGGCAAGCTCACCTATTGGACCACAGCCTTTCGTCGGTCCAACCACGCCCGCGACCGCCCCCAGACCAGCACAAGCAGTATCAAAACCGGCGACGGATTTTTCCTATCTAATCAGTCCGTCTCTCTCTTCGTATCTTGGGGCACGACCCTCGCCGGCAAATCCAACGGTCGCGGAGTTCTATCGCAAAGACTCCAATCAAGCCCTCACGCCCGAACAACTCTTTGGTTATGCTTCGAGCTTGGGGCTTGGACAGATCACCAGCTTCGACCAAATAAAGACTTTCGCTCCAAGAGTCGCTTCCGCTGCGCCGGTGTCTTCGACCCCGATTCCTTCGACAGCAACTCCAGGGGCTCCGACTGATCCAAATCAGACGCTTGCCCAGAAAGCAGCCGCAGCGGGACTAAGTTTGGATGATTACCTAAAGGTAGTCACTCCTGGAATCAGCCCCGAAGAAAAGAGCAAGATTTATGGTAATCTCGGAATCCCGGAGCTTGAACGGAACGTTTTCACTCCTCCATCTAAAACTACCGAGCAGCTTTTTAATGACGCTTATTCATCTGCCGGGCTTGCGGACATCAAAACAAAGATTCAGGAGAAACTGGATGAAATCAACACAGCAAAACAAGGTCTTACTGACGAACAAGGAAATGTAAATGAAAATCCATTCCTGTCTGAGGCTTCACGTGTAGGAAGAATTTCGCGGCTTAACGATAAAGCAGAAGCGCATATCGGAAACCTTACCGACGAGCTCTCACAGCTCACAGACCTTTACAACAATGGTGTAGGTGAAGTTAATTCGTTAGTCAGCCGGCAGACTGCCGACTTCTCCGCTAATCAATCCCTCAACACCGAAAAGCTCCAGTATCTCCTCCAAAAAGCTGAAACGCAGATATCTGATTTACAGGCAAACAAGACCTCACAAGCCTACAACTATCTGCCCGATTATTTGAACGCCAAAGCTAAATCAACTAAACCGGATGTCATCGGAAGCGGCGACAGCGGATACTACCGCTGGAATCCAGATACCGGAACGTTTGAGCAGGTTATCGCACCGCAAAATGATTTGAATCAGATTCTATCTCCCACTGACGCTCTCGCCCTCGGAGTCCCTTACGGCACCACTCGCGGCCAAGCACTACAGTTGGGGATAGTTCCGCAGAGACCAGCCACGGACACACAAAATCAAGCTGCCGGATATGCTGTAAGAGTTAAACAATCCGGCGATATTTTGAACAACCTAGAATCCGCTATTCAGAATTACAACCCAATTGGGTTTGAAGCCGAAATCAGACTGCCAAGTTACGCACAGTCTTCTCAGATTCAGTCGTACAATCAGGCCGCTCAAAACTTTGTCAACGCTGTCTTGCGTCGTGAATCCGGTGCCGCAATCTCTCAATCTGAATTTGACAATGCGTACAAACAATATCTCCCGCGACCAGGCGACTCCGCACAAGTCTTGGATCAGAAAAAAGCCAATCGTGATGCAGTATATAATTCTCTCGTTAATTCATCGGGACCGGCTTATCAAAGCTCCACCGGATCAGACGCCAACTCAGATGACCCATTAGGACTTTTTAGCTCGGTTGGAAATACCTCAGCTTCCAAAGGAATGAGAACAGACCGCAACAACAACCCAACAGCTTTTACGAGTGATGTAGCCAAAGCGGCTGGCCTGATCCTTGGTAAGGACTACACCATCGGCGACGCCTTCCCCAATAACCCCAATCTTCATACCGCAAGGTTGCTCGGTGATCCGATAGCAACAACCATCAAAGTTATTGACCGAATCGGCTTCTATACCGATTCTGGTAAACCCCGCTGGAGCTATGTCAATTCAATTCCACAGGCTCAGAACTGGAACAATCTTTCCTATTCGCAGCGAGTGAATGTCATTAAACAGATGTACGCCTACGAGGGTGGGACTGCTTTACTAAATAATTTCGCATAAACTCATGGCAGGACTTCAGGTGCTTTCTGCACCAACTAATCAGCCGACATTAGATCCAAAGGTACAGACCGCGCCATCTCAACCTACACTCGCACCGTCTGTTTCAACGCGTCCACCTCAGCCTCCATTTTCCCCACGTGTCGTAACACAGCCTACTCAACCATCGATAAATCCTACTGTCCAACCTCAGCCCCAAGGACTTGGAACAATTGCCACTGTTGGACCTGTTGGAAATCAGCAACCCTTTACTCCAAAACTTTCGCTTGAAGAGTTTGCTCAAACCATCAAGACTCAATATCCGCAATACACCAACAAGCATAATCGCGAACTCGCACTCGCCATACTTTCAAAGTACCCGCAATATCAGGACAGAGTTTTCGTTCCCATCTCCGAAGCCGATAAATCTCTAGCTGGATTCATCAGTAACATTCCAAAAAGTGGAGTAAGTGCTATCAAGAATCTTTTGACCGCTGTGTTGCATCCCGTCAAAACTGTTGAGGGCATCGCACAGATACTCGCCGGTGCACTAGCCAGTGATTTTACCCTCGGTGAAAAGTCAACGCCTCAGTTTGATGCCTTCGCCAAATTCCTTACTGACCGATACGGCAGTGTCGAGGGCATAAAGAAAACGGTTTACGAAGACCCGGTAGGATTTCTAATCGACTTGTCTTCCGTACTGGATGCTGGTGGTTCTTTAGTCGCCAAGATTGGTGATGTCGCTAAAGTCTCGGAACTCTCACGAGTTGGCGAAATCATTTCGAAGGCCGGAGAAATTACAAATCCCGTCAGCATTGCAGGCAAAGGCGCAAAGCTTACCTTCGGCAAAGCTACGGACGTTACCAGCGAACTTCTTGGATTTGAAACAGGCGCCGGTGGCGGCGCTATAAAGGAAGCGTTCAACAACCCAAGTAAAGGTTTCTATGAAGGCATGAGGGGCAAGGCTTCTCCTGAGACGATTGTGGAAGAAGCCAGACAAGCTCTGGGGACAGCAAAGACTCAGCGAGCTGCTAGTTATCAATCTGCTCTAGAAGGCATCAAGAACGCTCCGCAGACTTTGGACATCCTTCCGATTAAGCAGACGCTGTCCGAACAGCTAAAGAAATTCGGTATTGAGATAGATGATTCAGGACAGCTGAACTTCGCCAATTCGACCATATCGGACGCCGCGGATAAAGCAAAAGTTCAGCAAGCGTTTGAAGACATTTCACGCTGGGACCGCAATCAAAAGAACCTTGCTCCTGTAGGGGTTGATACCCTCAAGCGAAGGCTTGGAAATTTGTACTCACCTACGAGTGACGTTCGCGCTCTAACCACAGCGCTCAAGAGTTCAGCCAACCAACTCTTGAAGGACAAGGTGCCTGGCTATGAAGCCATGACCAAAGCCTACAGTGAGGCTAGCGATTTCATTGACGACGTAACCAAAGGCTTATCCCTTGGCGACAAAACCTCCACTGATACCGCTCTGAGAAAGCTCGCCAGCGCTCTCAAACAAAATAACGAGTTCAGACAAGAACTCGTATCTCAGCTCGAGGAAATCGGCGGACAGGATCTTACCGGCAAGATTGCGGGCTACAACCTAAGTGCCATTTTGCCTAGAGGATTGTTTGGCAAAATCGTAGAAGGCAGCACTATATACGCCGCTTTTAGCGGGCTAACCTCGCTATTCAGCCTTCCCACTCTCGCAGCTCTCGCCAGCACATCGCCTCGGTTAATTGGTGAAGTCCTCGGCGCTCTTGGAGTAGCTAAACAGCAAACAACGAAGGTCATTCAGGTACTTTCAAAGTACAACAAAGGAAATGTCACTGGCTTGGGACTGAAGGCCGGCTACTACGAGCAAAAGGCTAATCCCGGTCAAGAATCAGGGCCAAAATGAGGCAGAACAAATAAATACTTATCATGAGTTCGTCGAACGTTAATACCCGTAACCTACCATATATATAGAACTCGTCAAATTAAGTTATCCACAATGCAAGAAGAACACTCAACACTAACAATTAGGGACCACGACCTTCTCATCCGTCTTGATCAGAAGGTGGACGGCGTCACTGATGCCATCAAACGCATAGAAGACAATACCGAGAAACGTCTCGTCAGCTTGGAAAACGACCACGTAACCCTCAAAGAATTCGGAGACCACGAAAAACGCATACGGTTTCTAGAAAGATACCAATCCAGAATCGTTGGCGGAATCGCGGTCGTCAACATTTTACTAATTGCCTGGGAACTCTATCTGAAGCTGCGCCACTAGCCTGTGGATAACTCAAATTCATCAAAATTTCATTTGTCTTGTATACTAAGAGTAGTAACCCACCTTCTGTGAAAACAGAAAAATGGATAATCCTTCCCGACCTTCACTCATTTCTTCATCGACATCTTCAAACATCGTTTCATCAGCCCCGGAGGGACCGGTATATCAAGGTTAACAATTAACAATCTCATCAATGCCCATAGACCATTTTGGGAAAGGCGCCAAGCCCGACCCGATAGATCCGCGTGACTTCAAAGCACAAGCCAGGTTCGGAGCCGTAATAGTTGATTGGACCAAACGAACCGGATTGGTTCAGAAGATCAAAACTTGGAGAAACCAAAACGGCTCCTCATCGTGTGTAGGACAAGCCTGTTCTTACAAGCACGACATCTTAAGATCCTTTCCAGACGACCCATTCTCAGCAAGGGCCATTTACGCACAGCATCATCTATCTGGCGGCGGAATGTATATTCGGGACGGCATCCTCCACATCGTAAAGAAAGGCCAGGCCCGCCGAAGTGAAGTGCCCGAACCTCAGCCACAGACCGAAAGTCTGATGACTGATTTGACCGGTATCACTCCTGAAGAGGAACTCGACGACCGCGAAGCAGATGGATACGTGTTGCCGCAAAACGATATTGAATACACCGCATGGGCTGTGCTGAATTTCGGAGCTGTAGTACTTGGAGTTAACGGATCAAATCCTGGATGGTCAAATCCAATGTTTCCTCATCCACCAATTGGAGAACCGGAATGGGGACACGCACTGTGTGCAGTAGATATCGAAGTAATCGACGGAAAGAAGTACATCGTTTGTCTCTCGTCGTGGACTGACACGCCTGCCGTTCATCACCTCGGTGAGGACTACTTCTTATCAGGTAACGTTTTTAATCCTTGGGTAATCGTCCCAAGAAAGGAAAATATGCAACTCATCAAAGACAAGGGCACAGTTTATCTGGTCGCTGGCGTCAACAAGAAAGTCAAGACAGGTATCGCATCAGGCGAAGCCTTAGATGCGCTCTTCGGTGATGAGCCAATCACCGACGGCGACACCTCAGCCATACCTCAGACTCAGACTCTTTCAGACGGATTCCTTATTCACAAGAAGTAATAATTGAATCCACGAAGCTAATGCTTGAAAGACTCATACGCGACCAGGTAGATCACAAATAGTGTGTAATCCTTAATCCCTGGAAAACGGCGGAGGGGCCACTACAAGGGACGGAGGCAGAATGTATCAAATTCATCATCAAGCTCCTTTTGTTCCTTGTAGCGTCACTTCTATTCAGTCTTCTGGCGCTGAAGGCATCTGGAGCGAAAGCTCCCGCACAACCGAATGAAGACTATTATTCAAATGACCTCGTAGTTCACGACAATGCCATCACTACATCTGGAAATCACAGCGTCTTAGGCCAGGGAAAGACTCAAGCTAATCCTAGATCCATTCAACCGATTAGACGGCATTCAACTCGTTCCGAGACCCAGATCAATCCCGAACTTCTGGCCAATTTCCTTAGTCGAGCAGGAAGCCCGCTCGCTGAACATGCAAATCAAATCGCAGCTTCGCCTTATGCTGGGACAATAATCGGAATTTGCTGGATTGAGCAGTATCATTGCACCAAGGCCCCAGGCTTCAATTTCTGGGGTATAGGACCAGGAAAAACCTACCCCGACCTTCCGACCGCAATAAATGCAATCTCTTCGCTATTGACCAAATATGAAGCCAATGGCCACTCTAGCGTCGAGTCTCTTAACTGCTATTACGTTCAACCATGTTCCCAGAACTGGCTACAAACAGTCCTCAAAATCAAGGGCCAATTGGAGGCATTATAAGGCCCTGCCCGGAGAGTTGGCGCTGGCCTTTCTCTACGCTGCATGACTGGGTACAAGTCAACTTCCCAACATCTCAATGGAACGGTTGTAGGATATGTGGGCGGTCACTTGAGAGTTATCAACAGGAGTGCGAAATAGAAGAGCGTAATCAAGTTTATCTATTCAATAAGTATCATTAATCACTAAACCCTCATGAACGACAAATGGTTTCTTAGCAGCACCGGCACCGAAGACCTTTCACTCACCCTCAAAGGTTTTCTCCTGTCAATTGGCCCGCTCGCCATCCTTGCTGCAAAAAGCTTCGGCTATCAAATCGAGCAACAGCAAATCGAGCAAGTCATTCTTGCCGTCACCTCTATAGTTTCAGGACTAATGATTCTCTGGGGTGTAGCACGCAAAATTTACTTCTACTTCAAACCCTCCAAGTAGCCAGTTCCCCAACAGATTATTTCACCCTCTGGGTGGTTGGGGAAGGATTCTCTGAGTATCTCGGCTCAAAACAAGCCGCCTAAGCCCAAAACAGGATAGGACAGGGAATCCTTCTCTGACCGCACAGGTCAGGAAAGGAGCGGTAGATGTTTGCTAGTCGTTTACCAAATCATCAAGCAAGGAAGCGGTAAGGATGAACGAACATACTGGAACCGCGTAGGAGCAGCATTCGAGAACAGAGACGGCTCCATTAATGTGAAGCTCGATTTCTTTCCCGGAATCTCGCTCCAACTACGCGAACCCAATCAGTCCGAACCCGAAGAACCTGCGGCCAAAACCCGCAAAAAGTAAACCTTTCAAAGAGGCGGGGCAACCCGCCTCAATTTCTTTCCCAAAGACAAGGAGGTCTCAATGAGTGAAAGCGTTTTAATCGCGCATAGGGGAGCACAGAAGATGGATAGAGAAGCACTCGCCCTTCTACCAATCCCCGACGCAACCCGTACTCACCATCCAATCCCTCACCACCGAATTGTCGAAGCCCTGATTGAAACACTGGGCTTCAGACACATCAGCGTGGTCAAAGAGGAATACGCCGCCACGCCAGACGGAGCCAAAATGTTTGGAGTCCTCGACTTGGACTACGAATTCACCGGCTGCCGTTTCTCAATCGGAATCCGCAACGCCAACGACAAGTCAATGCGACTTGCAATGACTGTCGGCTACCGCGTGTTCGTTTGCGACAACATGGCCTTCAATGGAGACTTCACACCCGTCTTGGCCAAACACTCGATGAAGTTCGACCTCATTGATGCGGTGTCAGTCGGCATCGACAAGATGCAGAGAAACTTCGACCCGCTTCAAAAGACGGTTAATCAGTGGAGAGAACGCGAGCTGTCTAACGTAGAGGCCAAAGCAGCAATCTATGACGTGTTCCTAAAGGGACACGTTGCACCGCTAAAGCTTCTCCCGTCAGTTCACGAACATTACTTCGAACCGAAGTACGACGAGTTCAAGGACAGAAACCTCTGGTCGCTGAGTAACGCCTTTACTTCCTCTTTCAAAGCTCTCCCACCGTTTCAGCAGTTCAAAGCCACTGGGAAACTAAACCCTGTCTTGAACAGAGTAATCGATATCTAAGAACGGTTCTGCAACAAAGCTCTAAGAGGAACGCCATCTGATAACGAGAGTTATGTGACGTGCGCCCACATTCGTGAGGCGTATAAAAAAGGGTCAAGAGCCCATCACATAACGATACGTTATCAAACGTCCAATTTCCTTACGAGATTCGCCTAGAAGAGCCGTTCGCACTCAATCCAACCTTACGCCAATCCACAACAAGCTGGCTTCAGTTGACCCCGCTGCGCTGACTAAGCCCTGTCTAGCTGGCTTTGTTGCAGAAGTGGAGGAACCCACACAACACTTGAAATCTAAGAAAGGAGAACTCTGATTGGAATATCTTGATTGTTGCCGAATCCCGTAGTTGGGACGAGTTAACTGCCGGATATCCCAGGTGAGAGGTTCGCAAACTCAAGTCTTGCCAAGTTCCTCCATCATCATTGCCTGTCTTAGGTGAATCGCCGCAGGAGTAATCCCACTGGGAAGCCCGCCTAAATTACCAAGGCGAGTCGGCAATAAGCCGTAGAGCTGCGGTGGTCGCGGTAATCGGACAGGCATCATCTCGCGGGGAAACCCATACAGCACTGACAAATTAAATAGCTGCCGAATTCTACCCAGGAAGAGGCGAAGGGGGTCGGTCCTGCCAAGTTTCCCCGCACTAAAGGAGTCTTATGCGAGATAGCACACCGGAAGGTGGGATGGCTTTTAAAGACATCGCCAAGCAACTCGGTATCTCACATCAACGAGTTCACCAAATCTACCAACAGGCCATGTATAAACTGGCCCACAATGCTCAGGTTCGTGAAGCAGCTACCGACATTGGTATTACGGTCAACAACTCCGTCATTGACCAAGCCCATCCATTCGCTGCCAAGCGCGCAAGGAAGAAGAAATGACTCACATCTACTCTGATGGAACAGACAGCATCAGTTTAGGGACCGGACAAGACGGAGAACACTATAGGTGTCTCCGTCCCGAGAATTGCGACTGTATTTGTGACACCTGCCTTGAGGCAAAGGAGGACGTATGCGACTCGGAAGAAGCTACGTCATCGTTTCAGAACGAGGAATCGCCTGTCTAGTCATCAAGACTAAAACAGAACACGAACTCAGTTTACTCGAACGAATCAAACAACTCCCCGTCACCATTTATGAACGGCCAGTAGTGAAAGTGAGATTTAGACGATAACCTGCCGCCGACTACTGCGCCAACGAGCCAGTAGCAGCCTAGCCCACCAAAAACGCCTTCACAAACTTAAAAGACCTCCCTCGAACAGCTTGTGTTTACGTTCAAAGGGGGTCTTATTTTGTTGTGATCTTGATTACAAAAAAATTTTGCTTGTCTAAGGCTGGAACGATTTGATACTATCCAAAGCAGAAAGGCCGGGTGCCAACCTTCCAAGTTGGAGTCCCGGGCCTTTGTTCGCGCGTCTTTTGGGTGGCTGAGTGCCGGCATTCCAAGTCGGACAGGGCCGCCCTTTTTTATTTCTATCTCTACAGCAAGAAATTTATCAGTATTGATAAGTTTTGTCTACGAAAAAAGTCAACAATTATTTTTTCCCTTTTATCGACAACAAAATACATTAATTTCTGACTGTGATTTTAGCTTACTTTTTCTCTTCCTGGAGCAACTCATCCACGACTTCTTTTTTGAATTCTTCTCCGTGCTTTTTTAGAAGCCAGGACAAGAATATTTTTTGCCCATCTTCGGTGAGATAATCATCACCATTTGTCACTCCAGCTTTACGAAATGATTTCTCTGGCTCTGCTTTAAAAGCGAGCTGAAACTTTTCTTTTATATCCATATTTTTTTCTGCGCCAGCGGCACTAATTAATTTTGAATTGCCTTCTACTAGATCCAACATATTGTCGGTAAAGTTGGTACCGTAGGCGTTATTATCAATGAAATAAATTCTGCCTGACTCTACAGAGGTTATGGTTCCTATAGCGCCAATTCTTGCGTCGTACCATGAAATTCCTCTGTTGTCGATTTGAGAAATAATTCTTACTCTATCTCCTACCTTAAACATATTCGTTTGGTTTAATGACTAAAATGGAATATCGCGTACGTCCATCTCCGCTTTAGCCGCCGGCTGATTCTCTTTAGGTACCTTATTGATATCAAAGATTGGAAGTTTCACCTTGATAGGAAGAAAGCTATCTACATTGCTGTATTGCTTGCCCTGCGCGTTCGGAGCTGAGTGCTTTATCGTGACTCTTACTTGTTGATGAATGTAGCCGTTGATGTTTGATGAACCATAGTGGTCAGCCTCATCCTTAGTGATTGAATGACCCTCCATCGCAGAAGCGAGACGATAGACCCAGGTTGGTTTTCCATTCCCTTGAGGTGGGTACGGCTTAATCGGAGCCATCTTCTGCCAGACCTTGCGTCCGTAGTGAGGACCTTCCTCGATGATTGTAAATTCAAAACTCATCTTCTGAACTTCATCAGGATCAGTCTCTTTCTGTTTATATCTATTCGGTTCAGTTTTGTACTCGATATTCGTAATTTCTGTTTGATAGACATCTTGAGGAATGAGAGGCCACACTTTCGTCTGTGGCGTTTGCAATTCCATATCGTCAGGTAACATATTGTTTGTTGATCTGCCCCGTAGGGCGTTACTTGTTATGCATGATTAGTAGCTACTACGTAAACTTTATCCACTCCCTCACCATTTGTAGTTTTCGTTTCTTCTGCTACACAGGTGAAGGTGTAGGACCTTCCACACATCTCAAAGCTGTATTCTTTATCGACATCGAGGCGGGTATGAAAGGGAAACTTTAGAGCTGTCTTGGCGACATTGCCTTTACTATTGATGATGGCGAACTGAATCCAAGATTCATTGATAGGTTTATCCATGGTTTTGGCTTTAGATTTGTAGTCTTTCGACCTTTGTAATTATCTTAACACTTTGGCAGAATGCATCAATTCGAGTTATCCACAGGTGAATAAACTCAAGAAACTTCAAAAAGCTAGGCTTGAATTTGAGCGGGATAATCGCTTACAACTCGACCTACATCACTTGACTGGTAGTCCCGGAGACCCGCCAGAGGTTCAGCTCGAATCTTGGGACTATGAACGGGCCGTAAAGATTGCTGAGTCTGAAAAACTACGCGATTTAGCACTTAAGTGGAATATAGACATTCAGACAGATTGGATAATGATGGTATATGACAAAGAAGGTGAGTTTGTAACACACCTTTCAGACAAGGGTTTGGCATTTCTCAGAGAAACTATAACAAAGAAGCGTAGAGAAAATACTGAATGGTGGATTACTAAAGTGGTAGCTCCCATTGCCGGTATCATAATCGCCTTACTGGGAGCAATCCTCGCGTTCCTAAAACTCAAACCATAACTTATCCACAGGATTGTCAGGTCACTACTCTTAACTCGTCGGAGAAGCTTATGGATTCAACAATAGTCGCTGGCATGATTGGGGCAGGTTCTGTATTGCTTAGTTGGGGAGTCAGTTCGCTAGCCACTTTTTGCTCTAATCGAAGACGAAACAAACGAATCCGCTCTATGCTTTACTTGGAGATGCAACTCAATTTGAATCTCTTGAATAGCTATATGGAATTTGTTGATGAGAACTCCAAATCAGTTGCCAGCGGAATTGTTATGCACAAGTATATGCCTCAAGTTTGGAGGCATCGAGTGTGGGAGTCACTTACGGAATCTATCCCGCTGGCGCTAAATCCGACAGAGATACGCGACACATTTCTTTTTCACCAGAGATTTGACGAACTCGATTTGTTAAGAGCAAATGGTAAAGATTTACCATCCGAGCAAATACCGTTATGGGCAGGAAAATACGTGGAGCAAATCCAAAGAATTCAGAAAGAAAGTTTACCTTTTAGCGTCAAGGACAGCAGCAAAGAAATGAAAGCGATATCAGGACGAGCTTCTTAATGTGGGTCGCAAGTTCACTTTCGTGCAGTTCTGCGCGGGTTTGACAAGCTTAAGTCCTTCTGTTATCTTAATTACAGATGTAGCAGAGGATGATAGCTAGCTACACGCAGTAAGGTCGATTATCTCCTCACATTACACTTTCGATGAAGGCCCGCCCTTTTTGGCGGAGATTGGCTTCTTAACTAGTCGAAAGTAGCCGGCCATTCTGGACGGCATTTCTTAACAAAGATTAAAGCCTGCGACAATGAACATGGTTCGTTGTACCTGCGGGCGTAATAGCCCAAACCGTCGCAGGTGCGGGTGCAGCGAATCATGTTTTTTGTTTGTCCTTCGGCCCGATGCCCTTACGGTAAGGGGGCTGGCTGTAAACCCGCCTAACCATCAACTAGGTTCAATTCCTAGCGGGCCGACCAATTCTTATTCCTTGTTCTGGCCCGTATGCAATTGTGTTCGTGCCTAGCGGCATAATTGCTGGGCTAGAGTAGGGAATAAAGCGGCTACCGAATGGTGCCGCAGAACAATTCACAAAGGACTCCTTTTAGAGCGTTGGAGTATAAACCAGCCTAGATTGTGTGCAGATGATAGTGCGGGCGCTGTCCGGCCACCTGACAACCCGCGACCTCCTTTGCACAGAATCGCCGTTTCTAAACTCTTTGTGATACATACTCCGATGATTGCTTCTCTGTTATGGAGGGATGCAAAGGTGGCTATGTTTACCACGGGTGTGTTTTCTTTCTATGGTTCGTAAAAGTTCTTTCGTTGGAGTTGACTTGCAGATCAGAATAATCCCTCTCGCTTATAGGAACTCGTTTCATACCAGTCCAAAACTCTTATAAGAAAGAAAATCGGAAGTCAGTTGTCTAATTGGACAAACTGAAATCCTCCTTTGAGGATTACGTAATCGAATTCCCGGCTCACCTCTCCGCGCGAGGGAAGTAACTGGCTACAGGCTTCCATCAGTTTTCTTATAAACACTAGAGCTTGATCTGCTGACAAATCGTCTGGTTTATTGGATCTGTTAATAAATGGCTTAATCGCAGAATGTTTTCTCAGCGAGGCTAATCGTGGCTCACCTTTTAAGAGGCCATATGGAATACTGATTTGACCGAAAGCCCCATACAGGCCCTTGAACCACAGTTGATCAACTTCTAAAGTTGTTGTGCTCACTCCGTCATATCTAAGATTTAGTTGTTTGTGGCGCATCTTATTTTCGTGGTCTAAGCAAAAGAAAACCAATCGAAAACTGATTTCGTGTTTGTCACCACTCTCACTTAAATAAGATTCAAAGTTTTCTGATATGTTGTTCTTCAAGCCCATCCAGAATTCATCATTATTGATGAATTGTTTTCCTGTGAAATAGTTTCGTGTAATCGTAATTGCATTGAACCAATCTTCCGAGAAGTTGCGGGGATTCACTATCTTTATTGCGCCGGACGCTGCTAAGTGAGAGTTGTTTCCTAAATCAAATAGCTTATCCTGATCCTTCAGCGGCCCAACGTTTTCCAAAATACCCCCTTTGTCCGCCGCAAGAACCATCCCTTCCCGACATAGTACAGCAAGTATCAAAGTCCCTCGCATGACCAGTCCTTTTTTCAATGTCTTAATCTCCTCCAATTGGTAAAATAGAAACTGCCCTGATAACTCCCATTCATCATTTGTTCGAGTCTTTGATTCTTTGTTTTTGCGGAGTTAAGTCATTCTGAACATTTGACCAATCCATCGGAAAGTTCGGTTCCCATTCATCTTGGAAACTCTTTATGCAATTACTTCGCTTTTTTGATAATGCTGCAATTTGATCTAATGTAGGAATCTCAGGAAGCTGCAAGATCAGCTGGTCTCTAAGATCTTCTAGTCGATTCTTTTTTCGATAATGCCAAGCGGACTTACCTTCGAATTTCAAGGTTGTTGCAATAAGCGCGAGGATACTCGGCAGAAGCGCAATTGCGCCGGTTTGCTTTATGGTGAAAACCTCTAATAATCCTCCGATTCCCGCAACACCACTCGACGCTAGCGCCAAGAACATCAATATCATCGACGCCCAATGATCAAACTTGGCTCGGTTAACTTCGAACCTAATATCTCCTTCCAATTGGGTCTTCAGGATCTCGATTCGTTTTTGTACTTCCGATTTTTCATCCATGGGTGAGGCTCCTATATCTCAATTGTGGATAACTCTTATTTACTAGTCTGATAAGTGGTATATACTACAAATAAGGTGCCTTTCAAACAAAAGCTGGCGGGGGCTTGGAATCCCCAAGGCAACCTTCTACAAGCCGGTGAGCAATCCAAGCAACCATCCGGCCCATAGATAGCTTCGTAAAGTGAGTACCGTGGCGTAAGCCCTGTTGTAGGTACGGTCGTAATCTCACCGCCAGCACTTTAAAAACTAACTGGGTGTACCCCTCACCGTAAGGGTGAATCCAATACGTTCCTCCCTGTCCTTTGTGACGGGGGGTATGCCCAGCCAATCCTTTGTTAAACAGAAAGCCATCGGTAGAGACTTCGAGCGGTTGATGATACCGCTTCTCATCGAAATGGGTTTTAGGGTGATAGATACAGACGGATGGAGTTACAGGTTAAAGAAAGGCGTGGATGTCATAGTCGAGATTAAGGGCGCTAGGTGTGGAATCGAGTTCAAGTTTGACCGAATGAGCGAACGCACTGGTAGGGTTGCAGTAGACCTCGACAGCATTAACAAGACGACATCTGCAATTTGGATTTATGGCTTGCCTGATGGGAGCCGGATTGACTGTTACGCAATGCAGATTAAGGACCTTGCACCTTTTGCTAGAGCCTGGCCGAATAAGAGAAAGGTTGGAGAGAACGGCTGGGTCGAGGCCGCACTTATACCTAAACAGATATTCATTAGTCAGCAGTTCGTAAGACCATTCAAAACCATTTCCATATGAAGAGAGTTCAAATCCCAAGCTTCAAATACTTTCAAAGTCTAAAGCGTGGAGGCTGGAAGCGCTGGCAGGTCCAGCGATTATGTAATGCCAAGCCGAGATTCGTTCCGACGTTCCTTTGGTTGAAGTTCGTTTCCCGAGTATTAGTTGTGTCGCCTCTATGAGCTTCAGCAAAATTCGCAAGGTACGAATCAGTAAGTTCGACATGGTATGGAGCAAGTTAGTTCGAGAACGAGATGGAGCCTGTCAGTATTGCGGCAAGCGAGATTATTTAGCAGCCCATCATTTCATTCGTAGGAGCATTAAGAGTACGCGTCTTCTGGTAGAGAATGGTGTAACACTTTGTCCCGCACACCACACCTTTAATCACGAGTTCAGTGCACACCGAACACCCGAAGCATTCAAGCGATGGTTTGTAAAGACGTATCCAGACCGAGCAAAGACACTTAAGAAGAAAGAACGAATAATGATGACCGAAAGACAGGCCATCGCAGAGTTTCAACAGAGACTATGAACGAAGCCATACAATTAGCTATAGAAAAAGGTGGGTATATTACTCCGCTGAAGAAGCTGGGCTTAGAGGCAACGACTCTTGAACCCATCTACCCACAAATCATTATTGACCCTCTATTCTGGCAAGCACTCGGTAAGGCGCTGGGGTGGAAAATTTATACTTGTAGTAGACATGCGGTGTATCCAACAGATGACAAAAACCAAAAATGGTGTTTATGCACAGACCCAGATACAGAGTGGGCTAAATCGCCTGATTGGAAACTGTCGTGGCAATACTACGCCCACCAATACTTTGAGTTAGCCCTAACTGGTGGTGATAAAGAGAAGTTTTGGAAGGACCTCTTGAATGTCTGACCGAATCATTATGGAGGAAGGTAGGGTCTACCGACCTCGCAAGGGATTGAAACCCTCCGTTCTCTTAAAGCTCTTAGACTTTTGTGATGCAAACGGCCAAAGGTTTGGACAGGCGTTGGCGAATGCCACGCATTATGTAGACATTTTCTACATTGAGAACGAAGACCTAGAGAAAAGAATTAAGGATTACATTAATCAAGGAAAGGGATAGGTATGCTTGAAAAATTTAAAGGTATTGAAATTGAACCTGGAATTATTCAGATGACGGGGATTGGAGCCAAAATAAACGAGCTGGTGGACGCAATAAATGAACTCGGTGCTATTGTCGATGAATTTACTGGTTCTGCACCAAATTTCAGGCCGGTCTCGAATGAGCCGGCAGACCTACCTCAATCTTGAAAGTATAGAAGTCCTCTGATGAGCAATCTTTAGATCCTCTGTTTGTAGATTCACATACCTACGGGTCATAGATAAATCAGTATGGCCAAGCGCCCTCTGTAGGTACAGAACGTTCCCACCATAACGAACATAGTTAACTGCGAACGTGTGACGAAGGATATGAAACGAGACCTGGACTCCAGTGATTCCCAGCTTATCGGCTAACGTCTTAAACCCTCTCAGAGCATTTCGGTAACTTAAAGCACTACCACTACGAGTCGCAAAGACTAAATCAAACTCGTGCTTCTGCAGCAGTCTGAACAGTGCCTTACGGCATTCAATCGAGATAGGTACGAATCTCTCTTTTCTACCTTTTCCCATCACTTTGATTATCAACCCGTCTAAATCAACGTTCTGCCTTGTAAGGGTGAGTCCTTCATCTATCCTGATTCCACTGTCTATCAGCAACAACAAAAGTGAGTGAAGTCTTCGTTCTGAAAATCTCTTCGGCTTGAAGTCAACGATAGCCTGGAGCTGACTCTCTGAAAACGTTTGGATTACCTTTTCTTCCTCTTTGACCTTCTTAATCCGTAGCTGCTGGCAGTGTCCATTCTCAAACAGCCAGGTAAGGAAGACATTCATCCCTCGAACGTAATAATTAACTCCGGCAGGTTCAAGACCCTGCTCACGTAGACCGATAACGAAGTGTGTAAGGGTGTGCTTGGTGGGGAGTGCTTCGGTACTCTCGCGGCCATCATAAGCCTCAGACTTACCAAGCACTCTCTTGTACGCTTTAAATGAAGACTCGTACCAAACGATAGTCTTTCTAGTGACTCCTTGAAGGTACTTCTTTTCCTTTAGAAACTCTTGAAATAGCTTGTCCATAACTCCCCCTGGCGGAAGGTAAATCTTTCCGCTTTTGTTTAGAAGGGGTTGTTAAGTGTTTGAAATTAGAAAGGTGGTGCCCCCGGCGCGATTCCAACGCGCGACCTTCCGCTTAGGAGGCGGACGCTCTATGCAGCTGAGCTACGGGAGCACGTGCTCTAAACTATCAGATGCTGTTTTCCAGTGTCTAGAGAGCGTGCTGCCTCGCATCTCGACTGAAGGGATCACCACGCATCTCTGTTGAAACAATTTGTTGTGATTGCGATGCAATTTTGCGATTCCTTGACATGGCTCAAATGCGGAACCTATACTCGAACTCGCGGTTGATGATTGAAAATAATGGCTCAATGTTTGATTCAGTGGGAATAAGATCGAGCATTTGAAACGAGCGAAGCAGCTCGGGAGCCAGCAAGAAGAGGAGAGGCTGATTGGCTAAGACGATCCAAGGGCGACTCAACGCTGAAGGGTTGCGAGTCGCAATTGTAGCAAGTCGTTGGAACGATTTTGTCGTCAGCCGGTTGATTGGCGGCGCGACCGACGCTCTGGAACGGCTGGGCGCTGCCAACGATGCGATCACAATTATTCGTGTCCCCGGTTCTTTTGAGTTGCCGATGGCCGCCAAGCGCGCAGCCATGAGCGACGAGTACGACGCAATTGTTTGTCTCGGTGTAGTAATACGCGGCGAGACTTCTCACAATGAGTACATCGCCGCTGAAGTCATAAAGGGTATTGCCAGCGTATCTCTTGAAACCAACCTCCCCATAACTCTCGGAGTAGTGACCGCGGACAACCTCGAACAGGCAATCGATCGGGCCGGCGCTAAGTCGGGCAACAAGGGCTTCGACGCCGCGATGACTGCGGTTGAGCTTGTCAATCTCTACCGTGAATTCTGAAGCGGACGCTTTAGAGTAATTCTGATTTCAAGCGGGTTCTGAACTATGGGTGCCAGGCGTAAGGCGCGAATATGCGCCTTACAGATGCTCTTTCAATACGACATTGCTCAAACGCGAGTCGACCAGTTAACCAGCAGCTACTGGGAGGCGTTCGGCGACGATATGGGCAATGTCGCCCGAGATTTCTCTAATAATCTAGCTTTGGGCGCGATCGCCCGCCTAGATGAAATCGATGGACTCATAAAACGACGAGCCGAACACTGGCGCATTCAGCGCATGGCCGTCGTCGACAGAAACATCCTTCGACTCGCAATCTACGAGTTCCTCTACGAATCCGACACGCCAAAAACCGTCGTCATAAACGAAGCTTTGGAAATAGCCAGGCGGTTTTCTACCTTCGAAGCGACTCAGTTCATAAACGGAATTCTCGATGCCATCAAGCGTGATCTGGAGACTAATCAGAGCGCTTCGGCAGCCAACGGGAAGCAGTAATCGGACGAATAGGACCGATTGGACGAAAAGGACCTATCGGACCTATCCTTTGTCCGTTCTATGATCGACGACAAGACCCTTCTAAACGAGTATCTCTCGGAGAGCGAAGAACTACTGGATTCTCTCCTGGCAGATCTCGACGGTCTCGCCTCGAGAAGTGCCGAAGGTCCCGACACTAACCTCGTCAATCGCGCCTTCAGAACTGTTCATTCCCTCAAAGGACTGTCGGGGATGATGGGTCTCGCCGAAGTTCAATCCCTGGCCCACGATTTCGAAGACATTCTCGACGACCTGCGTCTGGGCCAACTGGCTCTGAACGAGCGCACGAACGCCGCACTTTTGGAAGCGGGCGCGGGTCTCGCGGCGTTGGTCGGTGGAGCGGCTCGTGGGAACGCGACAGAAGAAGATTTCGATCGACTGCGACAGCTTCTGGCCTCGATCACGTTGAAATCCCGCGATCGCTCGAGAAGAGACGACGGTGGGCTGGGCGTGCTCAACCTGTCTGAATCCGAACGCGCGTTGTTGACCGAATACGAAGAGCATCGAGTCACCGAAAACGTACGCGCCAACAGATCCTTCTTTGCAATTATCATTACATTCGAGATCGGCAAGCTTGATAAGCAGTATCGCGACCTCACATCGAAACTCGAGGCGGCCGGTGAGCTGGTTACTACGTTGCCTGAGAAAAACACCAATTCGAATCAAGTCAGCTTCAAGCTGATCTTTGCGACTTCGCTCAAGGAAGCCGAAGTAAAGCGGATCACCAAACCTTTCGATGCGCGGGTCTCTCGTCTCGAGCGGTCGACCTGGCGCAAGGCCGGTGACGCTCTAAGGGCCGCGGGTCGCATAATGCCTGGACGAGGCGGAGCGCAGAAATCAGATTCAGGCGGAATCGAAGCCGTTCTTCCTCCCGGGTTCGCTCAAGAAGCGTTGCAGCCGTTGTCGTCGAGCGTGCGCGTCGATATGTCTCAAATCGATGAGCTGTCCGGTCTCGCGCACGAGCTGTCCCTGGGCATGGAAAAGCTCACAGCGATGGCCGAGACATATCTGGGCGCCGCCAATCTTGGAGCTCGTGAACGATTCGATCTGAGATTCAGCGCCCGTCGGATGAAGCGAGAGTTTCTCGAGCTGGAAGAACGGCTGGTCGAGTTGCGAATGGTATCGCTGGCGCAGACCTTTACTCGAGCCGCGCGGCTCCCCGGAAGATTGGCTCGCGAGCTTGGCAAATCAGTTTCGGTTGAAGTGACTGGTCGCGAGACTCAACTCGATAAGGTGATCGTCGATCGGGTCGCCGATTCGATTTATCACGTTCTGCGAAACGCGGTTGATCATGGTCTTGAGCCGTCGGAAGAACGGCGGCTTGCGGGGAAGGCGGCGCGAGGCAAGATACAGCTCGATGCCAGGCTCGAAGGTACTCGCGCGATTATTTCGATTACCGATGACGGCCGCGGCATCAACCGCATGGAAGTGAAACGCCGGGCTACTGAAGCGGGACTCATTGGCACGGATGAAATTCTCACAGACGAAGAGACTCTTCGTTTGATATTGCGTCCTGGGTTCTCGATGGCCAATCAGATCTCAGCGGTATCCGGACGAGGAGTCGGGCTCGACGCGGTAGAGCGGACGATCTATGAACTGGGGGGCGAAGTTCGCATTTCATCAAAAGACGGGAAATGGACGAAATTCGAATTTGCGGTCCCGACAACGCTGGTGATGATCTCCGCGTTTATGGTGAGAGTGAGTGGCTGGCGATATGCGATCAACGTCGCTCAGATCCTCGAGTTGGTCTACGTTTCTCCGTCGGAGATTCTGGGTCGAGATGGAAAGCGAAGTGTAACCTGGCGTGGCGAAACGATCCCTCTTGTCGAGCTCGGTTACATGTTGGGGTTGGGTGGCGCGCGACGCCTTCAGGTTAATTCTTCGGCAGCTCGAAATGGTGCCGCAACCAAACAATCGAGCGTCGTCCCGGTGTTGATGACCTCGGTCGCGGACAGGACGGTGGCGGTTGCGGTCGAACAGTTCGACGAGCAACGCGAAATAATCGTCAAGTCTCTGGGTTCGATCGGACGAAGGTTCAAGGGCATAGTCGGTGGCGTCGACCTTGAAGGCGGCGACGTCGCATTGGTGGTCGATATACCAAGCCTACTCGTACTCAGAAGTCTTCGTTCGTAAGCATAGTTACCGATGTCTAAACAGAAAGACGAGCTTAGATCGAGTCGTCGGATAAAGTTGTCGCCGATTCCGGTGACCGATCAGGATAACGATTTCGACAAACGAGACGTTGTTTCGGTGTTGCTGTTCGAAGTTGGCGGCACGCCTTACGCGGTCGGCGTCGAGCACACCGAGGGTGTAGTCGACTGCCCAAAAATAACTCCTCTCCCGAGCCCGCCTGATGGCATAGCGGGTGTTGCAAGCGTTCGCGGACGGATGACGGTTGTGATGGATCTCGGCTCAAAGACGCGCGCAAATAATCCCAGGAGAAGGTTGATCCTGGTAAAAGGCGATGCGCAGCTGGGATTGATCGCCGATCGAATTGAGGGAGTGCTCGCGTTGGAGATAAAGAATGTACGCCCGGTCGCTCACGGCAAGGAGAGTCTCACAAAACAGAAAGCGGAATTCGGTTGGCCCGCGAGGAGTTACTTCAAGGGAAGTGGAATGCGCATTCCAATTTTGGATCTCGAGCGTCTGGCCGAAGGTTGAATTCTGAAACTAACGGCCCTTACGGTTAGTCAACTCGTATCCGTATTCCTTTAGAAAACCCGGAAGCCACTTCGAATAGTCCGATTCGAACTGCTCGCGTTTTTCACTAATCTGTTGTTCGTCATTGGCAAGCTTCGCAGGATCCTTTAAACCCGATTGCGCGAATTCGTTGAGCAGACTTTTTTGTGCGGTCAACAACTCCAGCAAGCGGGTTCGATATTGGTCCGATTCATCACTGATCCGCGGGACGGACCCCACGGCATTGATTCCGTCATCCACGGACTTAATTGCCGGTTTGAAATCGTCCGGTTTCATCTGACGCAGAATTTCCTCATCTCTATTTATTGATAATCTCAGACGATTATTGCCTTCCAGCATTTTGTTGAAGTAGGTTTCGACAAGGGTGCGGGATCCTGATTGCTGCGTCAGCTTAGAGAGTGCGAGCTTAGGTCCGTTGTAATTGCGAAATGCTTCCACGAACGAAATCAGAATCAACAGAAGACACGCGTACTGCAAGACCCGCCATAAAACATTGTCTTTCTCACCTGGCCTCAGGTATGGAACGACAAAAGCCAGCGCGATGCCCGACAACAGACCGCCTATATGAGCGGCATTGTCCACGAATCCAACCGAGAATCCGATGATCAAGTTTACGCCAATGAGAGGAAGCACTCTGCGTTTTATGTCCTGACTGAGCCTCGGTGGGATCTCGCTCCTGTATCTGAAAGCGAACGTAGCCATCGCGCCAAACAGACCAAAGATCGCTCCTGATGCTCCAGCAGACGTCGCATTTGGATTGAAGTAGAAGCTTCCAAGCGAGCCGATTACACCTGTTAAGAAATACAGCACCACAAAACGAGCCGAGCCGTAGATCCGCTCGATCTCCTGCCCAATGATCCACAGCGCATAGTTGTTGAACAGCAAATGTATGATCCCGATGTGAATAAACATCGAAGTGATGAGCCGCCAATATTGATGCTGATTGACTATCAAAGCATTTTGTTTTGCGCCGAATCCTACGAGCACGGACGGATTGACCGATGTCACCGCGATGCCTCCCGCAAAGCACATCAGCACATACATGCCGACATTGATCCCAATGAAGATCATCGTGACCGGGTTCGCGCGAGTGAACAGTGCGCTGAGGAAGCTGTATTCAGTTGCCTGCTGGGCGGCCAGTTGTTCGGCATCCGGGAAAATGGTCTCGCATCGAGGGCACGACGGCACGGTGACTGGGACTTGAGACCCGCAACCCGGACAGGTTCTCAGCTGCGGTCCGCTGGTTTTGTAAAAGGTCATTGGTAGGATTCAGTAGACTGTCGGACGGCTTCAGTCAGGATGGTCATCGAAATCTATTTCCCAAAAATCTCATTGAATTCTTTGATGGTTCTCGTAGCCCACTCAGTGTAGTCCTGGAATACGCTTGCGAACGCTTCATTGTCGGTCGAGATGGCTTTTGCGATAGTCGAGCTGTCGGTAGCTTCTTCAAAAGCCTTTGCGCGCTTTGCAAGAAGTTCGGTGAGTCGTGATTTGATCGAAGCGCTTTGATCGTCAATGCTGGTTGATGAACCGACTTCGGCGCCAATCCTTTTTAGTTCGTCTGCCGTGACGATGGCATCCTGTCGAGTCGGTCCTTTTGGCTCGCGCGCTAGCTCGTATGACACACTCACTGCTTCTCGCGCGTCTTCGACCGAACGCGCAAAATGTTTTGCGCTTTCTAACCGTCTTGCTGCGACGTCGCGCTTTACATCTCTTTCCTGTTCTCTTCCATAAGCACGCCCTGCGAACGCGAAGCTGATCGCGACTACGCAAATACAGGCAATCGCTGTCGCGTTCCATCGGAATGCGCTTTTTGCAGTCGACGGTGAATCGGGCTCGAGAACAAAACCCAGGGCACCACCCGCTATAAAACCACCGGCGTGAGCTACGTTGTTTGCATTGAGGAAGAAACCAATCATGAACCCGATTCCCGCCCAGATCAGCATCTGTTTCATCAACGCGCGGCCAAACGAACCACCTTGCCTGTAGCCGTAAACGGCCATCAACCCAATCAAGCCGAAAATCGCACCGGACGCTCCCGCGCTATTCTGTGGCAGCAACAGGAACGAGGCAAATGCGCTGAAGGTACCTGTTCCGAGATAAGCAAACACGAACTTCTGAGAGCCAAAAATACCTTCGACCTGAGGCCCGATCGAAAACAGCGCCGAACTGTTAAACATCAGATGCATCAGACCGATATGCAGGAAATTAAACGTAACCAGGCGCCACCACTGACCCTGTCGAACGAGCGCAGGCACAAGGGCTCCAAAGTCGTTCAGCACTCCATTGCTGGCTTGTTTTACGAACGATTCGCCGCCGCCGCCGTTTCGAACCTCTACGATGGACATCAACACAAACAGGACGATGTTGATCGTTAGGATCACCAGCGAGAAGAAGTTACCGCTTTCGGTCAGACTCGCCGCAGAAATCCGAACTGGAGGGACGGATTCACGACCACACAGCGGGCAGGTTTTGACCGAGGAATCGATCAAACCGCGGCAAACCTGGCACATTACGAGCTTTTTACGATCCTTGAACATTTTTTTTCGCCGCCGTAAATTGATCTCTAAACTAACAGATGGATAGCGACGGTTTCAACGAGTGCTTCCACAGCTTATGGTTGTTTTCCGATAGTCCATCTTGTAGAATCGCGAGGTATCTCGCGACTGTCATCGAGGCCGGAGGCGGCCGCCAGATGCCCAGTTGACACGAAAGGGCTCCTGATGAAATTCAAAAAGCGACACGGGCTGCTCATTCTTACGCTCGTGCTGCCTCTCACATTCGCCGGCGCACACTCCGGTCAAAGGTCCGCAGGTCAAAGTCAGGCTGATAGCGCAGCTCGCGCGCGCATCGCCGATGACTTCACAAAAGCCATTCTGGTCGCCAAGGACAATTACGCCGGTCAGGTTGATTTCAATAAGGTAACCAAGTCCTCGATAACCGGGATGTTGCGGACGCTTGATCCTCACTCGATGTACTTCGACCGTCAGCAGTGGGAAGAATTCCAAAACGATCAAAGCAGCCGCTATTACGGCATCGGCTCTTCGATCATCCAGCACGCCGGCAAAGTCTTCATAATCTCGCCCACTGACGGGACCGCGTCGTATCGAGCGGGTCTTCGCTACGGTGATCACATCGCCGGCATCGACGGCGAGTCAACTGAGGGCTGGAGCCAGGCTCAAGTCAGAAGTAAGTTGCTCGGAGCCGAAGGTACCACCGTAACTGTTAAGATCACCCGCCTCGGCGTCGATAAGCCAATCGAATACAAATTGACGCGAGGTTCGGTTCCGCTGCCATCTGTTGCCAACTATTTCATGATCGGCAACGGTGTTGGCTACGTGAATCTCGAACGAGGCTTCAACACGACGACGTACGATGAGGTTTACAAATCGCTGGGCGACCTGAGACAGCGAGGCATGAACTCGCTGGTGCTCGATCTGAGAGGCAACCACGGCGGTCTCGTTGATCAGGCTCAACGAGTTTGCAATCTGTTCCTGTATCGTGGTCAGAAGATACTTTCGATGCGCGGACGTCAGGGAGTTTTTCCGAATCGAGATTTTTCAGCGAGCAACACCGCGCCCGAAGACTATCCCATCGTAGTTTTGATAAACAGACTCTCGGCATCGGCAGCCGAGATTGTCGCAGGAGCTTTGCAGGATCACGATCGCGCGCGCCTCGTGGGGGAAAACAGTTTCGGCAAAGGCCTGGTGCAGAGCCCGTTCCCGCTTTCAGATAATTCGGCGCTCGTCCTTACGACCGGCCATTATTACACGCCGAGCGGCCGGCTCATCCAGCGCGACTACAGCGGACGATCGTTCTACGACTACAATCTGAAACGAGGCGACAAGAGTGGGACTCATACCGAAGAGAAGCGCACCGACTCGGGACGTACGGTCTACGGTGGCGGCGGCATCGACCCCGACGTTGAAGTAAAGATCAGAATCCCGCAGAAGGAGTTGGAACTTCAGCGAGTCTGGTTTGACCCAGTGTTTGAGTTTGCGCATCAGTTAGCAGCAGCTCAGATTCAAGGATTCCCTGAATTCAGGATCGATCGTCAGGCTGATCATCGTCACGCATTGCAACCGAATGAGTATCAGGTAAATGACAAGCTGCTGGCGGCGTTCAAGAGCTTCCTCCGCGAACATCCGGAATTCAAGATGGATGACTCGCGCGTCGACAAAGACGCCGATTTCGTGAAGCGGCAGATCCGTTATGAGATGGTGACCGCGGCGTTTGGGGTTGAGACCGCTTATCAGGTCTTGTTGGAGACGGATCTTCAGATGCAGCGGGCGATAGCCGAGATTCCGAAAGCCAGGATAATGGCTGAGGATATGAGACGATTGAGGAGCTCGCGAGACGGCGAACAGCGCCGGAACTAAGCGACAAGAAGTCCTTAACAGTAGGAAGTATTTTGGAGAGGCCTGGGTCTAATGCCCAGGCCTTTTTTCTTTTGGTGCCTTGCTGCCGAATCAGACTAGAGCAGTAGTCCTGAAAGTTCGGCACGGCTTCGCGATAGGGGTTGCGATTATTGATGGTTGTATGTGCTGAAATCAGAAAATGCCGCTTTTCGTTGCGCATTGGTTCCACCTGCGGTACCATCCTTATATCGCAATGTCCTTGATGTGCTGAATGGACAAATGCGATAGGCTGTTGCAGCGAGCACAAAACTCGCCTTGGGGTCTGAGTTTTAGAGAAGTCTGTACACTCGCCGATGTTTTGGTTTTAGACCTTTGCGTCAAACTGGTTCTCACGCAATGTATAAGCATCCTTCGTTGCTTTTTCGCGGGTTCGTGAATTTCCAATCTGACAACGGAAAAGCTAAGGCTTACCAAGTTCGTCAATTGCTCAGCGCGATTGATCATTTGGAGGAGGACGATGAATAAATACAGCATTAGCATTTTCTGGAGCGATGAAGACGACGGTTATATAGCGGTGTCGCCGGAGTTCCCGGGACTATCTGCGTTCGGGAAATCTCTTGAAGATGCGATCGCCGAAGTGCGAGTTGCGCTTCAACTGTTCATGGATTCATATAGTGATGAAGGGTTGCCGCTGCCTAAACCACAGGGTCTTCAGACGTACAGCGGACAGTTTCGGGTTCGCCTTCCTAAAAGTATGCACCGCCAGGCGGCTCAGTTGGCTATCGGTGAAGGTATCAGCCTTAATTCCTTTATCGTTGCTGCTGTCGCTGAGAAGGTTGGTGCAAAGCGGGCAACTAAGCAAATAACGGGAGAGATGAGGGAGATTTTGAATGAAATTCGACTAGAACGTAACGGAAGCAAAAACTCGAGGAACCGAACACTCTCACGGTAGATGAGATCGCAATAGACCCTAAAAACTAGTCAAAAAAGCGAAGAAGAGTTCCTCCATTGTGGAAATACTACAAATTTCTGCGTGGAGTTACCGGCACCAACACTAGCCGGCAGACACGCGCTTCCACTCATTGGTTGTTTCGAGAAACTCTTTCAGCTAAGATTTCTTGTGAACCAAATTTGCTCGAGTGTGTAGGCGAGGTGTCCGACTCCCGTGGCTCGCCCTGATGTTGGGTTCAGAGGTAAAACCATAAGATGAAATTCAAAAATCGATACTGGCTCCTGGTTGTCGCCCTTGTTATCCCTATTACATTTGCCGGCGCGCATCCGGGTCAAAGACTCGGTGACGACGATTCAACTACCAGACAGCGAATCGGCTCCGACTTCGCTAATGCCATCCTGGTCGCCAAAGACCATTTCGCCGGTCAACTCGATCTGAACAAAGCGACCAAGGCATCGATCCTGGGAATGCTCCACACGCTCGATCCGCATTCAAACTATTTCGACCCCAAGGAATGGGAAAAGGTTCAGCAGGACCAACGCAGTCAGTATTCGGGAATCGGCTCAACCATCGCCCAGCGTAATGACAAGGTCTACATAGTGTCGCCGTTCGATGCGACCCCCGCTCATAAAGGTGGAATTCGCTACGGCGATCAGATCGTTGAGATAAACGGCGAGTCTACAGAGACCTGGAACTCCCAACAAGTTTCCAACAAGCTGATCGGGCCGAAAGGAACTTCGGTAACTGTGAAGGTGATGCGTCTCGGCGTGAGCCAGCCGGTCGAGTTCAAGTTTGTGCGTGAAGGCGTAAGACTGGATTCGGTATCGAATCACTACATGGCTGGAAACGGCATCGGGTACATCAATTTTGATCGCGGATTCAACTTCACCAGCTACGACGAAATCCGCTCCGCGCTCGCAGAATTGCAAAAAGATGGCATGACCTCGCTTATTCTCGACTTGCGAAACAATCCGGGAGGTCTGGTAGACCAAGCCAAGAAAATTACAAACCTCTTTTTGTATCGCGGCCAGCCGATCGTAACACTGCGCGGCCGTCCTCAGGTCTTCCCGACAAAAGAAGAAGTGGCCTCCAACGGCAACCCAGAAGAATTTCCGGTCGTGGTATTGATCAATTCGCGATCCGCGTCGGCGTCGGAGATCGTCGCGGGCGCGCTCCAGGATCACGACCGCGCAGTGATCGTCGGCGAGAACAGCTTTGGTAAGGGTTTGGTTCAGAGCGTGTTCCCGCTGTCGGATGGTTCGGGTCTTTGGTTGGTGACCGGACATTTCTATACTCCGAGTGGCAGACTTATTCAGCGCGAATACGCCAATCGATCTTTCTACGACTATTACTTGAAACGCGGCGACAAGGATGCCGTGACGCAGAAGGGTGATGAAAAACGGACGGATACTGGTAGAACAGTGTACGGCGGCGGCGGCATTCAGCCCGACGTACTCATCAAGTTCCCATCGAGCGAACTCGAGTATCAGCGCGTTTGGATTGAACCGGTCTTTCATTTTGCGCGAGCGCTTGTCGCCGGGAAGATTGCCGGTCAAACAGAGTTCAAGGTTGATACCGCATGCGATCACAGCCATCGCCTGGCCGCCCGCGATTATCCAGTCAACGACAAGGTTCTCGAAGCGTTCAAGACCTTCTTGCGCGAACACAAGGAATTGAAAGCTGACGAGAATCGAGTAGACAAGGACGGGGCTTGGCTCAAGCGTCGAATCCGCTATGAAGTCGCGACAGCGGCATTTGGCGAAGAGAATGCTCGCGCGGCTCTCGCCGAAGGCGATGTGCAACTCCAACGAGCAGTAGCTGAATTGCCTAAGGCGAAGGCTCTCGCCGATGATATTCGTAAAATGCGCGCATCCCACGGCGACGTCAGACGGTAAAACAGGGCCCAGGAGTCGGGCGTCAGGGAATTGGAGTTTGGAGTCCAGGGTTCAGAGTTCCGGGTTCAGAGTTTAGTCTGAACTCGGAACCTTGAATTCGGAAACCTGAACCCAAGCCCCAAACCGTGAACTCAGAACCAGAAACCCTGAACCCGAACCCTGAACCCGGAACTCTGAACCCGCTGCCCACGGCCCTGACCCCCGACCTCTGCTGCAGTTCGGGAGACTTCATTGAAGGAAAAGCTGCACCAGAATTCCGAAATGATTCGACTGTGGACGCAAGTGATCGTCCGCGTGATTCTGCTGCTGTGCGGCCTGGCGCTGGCTTGCTGGATCCTCTATGAAGTTCGCACGCTGCTGTTGCTGCTAGTTCTCTCGATCTTCTTCTGCTATCTCGTAGCGCCAATCGTCCGCCTTTTGGAGCAACCTTTATATCTCGGCACTCATGAACTTCGGGTCCCCAGATCAATCGCGATTGCAGTTGTCTACTTGTTGATTGCGACGGTGGTAGCCGTGGTCGCGCAGTTGATATGGGCTCCGCTGTCGCAACAAGTCACTGATCTTGCGAAGAACTTACCAGGATACGTCGACTCTGCACAAAACAGCGTCAACAAGATATTCACCGACGCTAACAGCTGGATGCGACACGTGAAGCTCCCGCCGCAATGGCGTGATGCTATCTTCACTCGTGCAGGCGAGGCCGCAAAATCCTTAGCTGGATGGCTGGCGCCTTCGCTTGCCGGTGCCGTAGGTTACCTGACTTATCTCACCTGGCCAATCCTGGTGCCGATCCTGTCGTTCTTTTTGCTCAAGGACGCGGCATCTTTTGAACAGAATCTGATCGCATTGCTTCCAAACGAACGTCTGCAGAAACGCGCGCACTGGCTGTTGATGGATGTCAGTCAGACTCTCGCTGCATACATCCGGGCGCAGATCACTGCGTGTCTGGTTGTAGGTACAGTGATGATGATTGGGCTCTCGGTGATCGGCGCGCCTTACTCTGTTGTGCTCGGCGGAATCGGTGGATTGTTCGAGTTCATCCCGCTGGTCGGGCCCTTGCTATCCGCAATCGTCATCTTTGGATTGACACTTACATTGGACGTGAAGACGGCGCTGATCGTCGCGTTGTTTTTGGCGGTTTTGCGTATGGTGCAGGATTATCTGATCTATCCAAGAATCGTTGGCCGCGGAATAAAGATGCATCCTCTAGTGGTCATCATTGCCATTTTGGCTGGAGCTGAAATCGGAGGATTGATCGGAATATTCCTGTCGATCCCGATGGTCGGTTTGGTGATCGTGTTTTATAACCACTACCTGGCTTTTCGAGGGATCCAGGGTCTTAGAGTTGTTGTGCTTTCCAGCACAGTGGGATCCGAAGCTTGGAATTCACGTGACTTGAAGTCGCGGCC
>JADMIO010830129.1_pt1 | contig 98277 bp, 71 predicted proteins | sample 8958161 | NCBI WGS metagenome assembly JADMIO01 (sample SAMN16585339, study PRJNA669376) | soil metagenome | isolation source: Crop rotation soil | place: USA: Cullars Rotation, Alabama | collected 2011
CGCGACAACTTGTCCACGTGGAATTCTAAGCTTAGGATCCCAATGTGCTGGAAAGGTCGGACAAGAAGGAGCAGGATTTAGGACTGGACCCGTTGAAAAAGGATAGTGATAAAGATGGGATTATAGACGGAAAAGATAAATGTCCGAAGATACCCGGCACAAAGAAAGCGGACGGGTGTCCCGGTGAATAGTGATTAATTTTTAGAGTTACATTTTTAATAGTGAATCTCTTTAACAAAAAGAATTTCTTTACCCTGCTGGTAAGCGCATTTGCGCTGCTGCCTCTCCTAACACATGCACAAGCAGCAGGACCTGCTAAAGACACGGTTGTACTGGAAGGTTTTGTGAACGCCGACAAAACACTCACTGCTGACAAGGTATATCTCGTGCGCCACAACGTGAAGGTGGACAAATCAGCCATTCTCACTATCAATGCCGGCACGTCGGTTGTTTTCGACGCAAATACTGCCATCGTGCTGGAAGGCGGTTTGAACCTGAACGGTGCTGCAAACAACTTCATCGAGTTCTCGAGCCTTGATCCCAATGCACCGGGCGATGGCATCAATATCAGGGGTAGTGAAGGAGGCGATATTAAAATTAACTATACCATTTTCAGAGGTTTGGCAGTACCTCTTCGCTTTGAATCAGAATGGTCGCGCAAAAATGTAACGATTGAGAAGAATGTGTTCACAGAGTTGTATTCCGGAGAATCAGCAGTGCTCATCACTTCTCCTTTGATTGATTACAAGCCGAACGCGGACAACGTGGTAAATTTTTCTTTCTCCTATAACGCATTCTACAAAAACTGGGGTTCCATTTTTATTGAAAACTTCGAAGACAACTTTATGAAGTTGCGTTTCGACAATAATCTGGTTTCCGCCAATGTGGTCTACGGTATTGATATTGGTATCCCCTCGAACACACCTGTGTTTGGATTATACGATAACAAGAAAGATGAATACCGGATGGAAATGCAGGGGAATTCCATTTTTGGCAACTACCAGATTAACTCCAGCACCGACACGGTAATCAGAGAAATCAGCGTTGGTATCCAGGGCGACGGGCAGGAGTTCAGCATTCCGAATAACTTTTTCAGGTCAACCAACAGCGATTATATCTCTTCTACGTTCGATCACTTTTATCAGAACAGCGACCTGCCTCTGCTGAAGGCCGAGCCGTTCCTCACTGAACCGAAAGAAGAAACGCCACCTCATATCTGGAAGGTAAACATCAACGGAAAGGAAATTGAGAATTACGACAAGCTGCCAGAGCCCGAAGACATCCGCGACGTTAAGTTTGACGTTTATTTCAACAAACCCGTAAACCTTTACGATAAAACCCAGCTTGAGGCTATCTCTTATGATAGCATCGCAGGCACGGTTTTGAAGTCACCGGTTACGCTTTCCAACACGCAGTGGTCGCCGGACAAAAAAGTTTTCTCTTTCACCGTGAGCAACGCAAGTTTTCTGCGCAATCAGTATACCTTCCTCATGCTGAGCCACTTTAAGGATGCTGAAGGTTTTATCGTCCCGAATTTCCAAATCGGACAGCGCAGGGCTATCAATAAATACAGAGGAACCAGCACGGCGAATGTAAAGACAGGTGATTTACTGAGCCAGCGACCCGGTACGATCGGTGGTGGCGTGGGCGTGGGAGAAACAGGTTTTCTCCCTGACGAAAGATCCATTAAGACAATTGAAACCCTAACGGATTTCGGGCTTTCTGTTTTAGGCCCTTACCGCTCTCTCACGAAAACATGGGAGGCTGGTGTGACGGTGGGCGTATCAAACTATTCTGGCAGCTTAACCTACAAGCAAGTTGACCGGGATGACTTTCATATCGCCGTTGGGGCGTTCGGTCAGTACAACCTGAATAAGTGGATTTCACTGCGTGCAATGCTATGGTATGGCAGAATTTCGGGTAATGATTCTGACGAAGACGACCCAGAACGTCACATGCGCCATTTTAATTTTAAGAATGACTTGATTGAAGGAAGTCTCACCTTCCATTGGCACCTGTTGAAGTACGGAACAAGCCGCGGCGAAAAGTTCACCCCGACCATCTTTGCCGGAATTGCACTCTTCCGCAGCAAGCCGATGTCGCGTATTTTCCTCTATGAACGTAAAGAGAATCCTGCCGACCAGTTTGGTGATCCGGTTTATCTGACTTATCAGAATGGACAGTTCCTGTTTGATGGTTCCGGGGAAGATGTGTGGGTTCCGCTACGTGGCGTTGGAACGGAAGGACAGACACAGCAGTTCGGTACAGACCCTGAAGCAGACCCCTTGCTCAATTCGCCTCACTCCGACTTGTTTCAAGACCACAAGGCGCCCAAGCAATACAGCAAAGTGCAGGTTTCATTTCCCATCGGAATTTCGCTGGATTATATCATCTACAACAAATGGGTAATTAGCGCAGAACTAGGCTTCCGTATCGGAACCTCAAAATACCTGGATGATATCGGCGGCTATTATTGGGACAGAGGCTCAGTTTATACACTTGATGTTAACGGTAAAGCTACAATCGTTACAGACCCTAACACCAATATACCGGTTAATGCCCATCAGTCTATCATTGATGCAAACACCGACCCGAACGACCCGACAAAAACTACCATTCGGGCAAGGGTGAACGGTGAGGATGTTGTGCTCCCAAGCACGATAACATTTACCGACCCTAACAATGGAAGAGAAACCGAATACAGTACGGTCGCATTACTTGCAAATCCCTCGCTGGTGGATGTAGATGAAGTAGTGGCGAACCCCGATTACAACAGGCCTACCAACGACGCTTTCACTTTTAACAATGCAAAGCGCTCAAATCCCCACTCGAAGGACCATTATGCATTTATCGGAATAAAAATCAGTAAGGTGATTCCGAATGGCAAGGAAAGAAAGAAATACAAGAAGAATAAGAAAAAGGACGCTTACACCGATAAGTCCAACATCAAGGACAATGATAAAGACGGACTGTCGGATGATGATGAAAAACTAAAAGGCACCAATCCGAAAAACTTTGACACTGACGGCGACTTGCTTTCCGATGGTGAAGAAGTGAACCAGTTCCATTCCGACCCCCTGAAGAAAGATTCTGATGGCGACGGGCTGGATGACGGTAAGGAAGTACGAGAAACGGAAACCAATCCAACATTGGCAGACACTGACGGTGACGGATTGGATGATGGTAAGGAAGTGAATCTTATCCATTCAAACCCGACGTTAGCTGATACGGACGGAGGCGGTATTGGAGACGGCGAAGAAGTGAACACTTACAAAACGAATCCGCTGGACCCTTCAGACGACCCGGTAGATCACGACGGCGATGGAGTGTTGGATAGCCAGGATAGTTGTCCAAAAGTGGCAGGCCTTGCAAAATTCAAAGGCTGTCCCGACTCAGATAATGACGGCATTGAAGATGCGGTAGATAATTGTCCCTACGAAGCAGGCGTCGCTTCCAACAATGGATGCCCGGAGCAAGTACCGCCGAAACAGTGATTTCTTAGAACTACCAAATGCCCGGCTTTATACGGCTGCCCTCTTCCGAAAAAAAACTACTCGTTTATCTTATTGCGGTTAACCTTTTTATTACAACCGCATTTGCAGTTGTGTCCCACGACCAGCCACTCAAGTTCATGCCTGATGAACAAGAGTATGTCCAGCTCGCTGATAAAGCATTACACGGAGATTTTAATTTCGACATCGGCAGATTTATCCGCTCACCACTCTATCCGCTGTTCATCGCTTTGGTAAAAATTATTTTCGGCGGTCATTGGCTGAATGCTACAATTGTGATTCAGATTCTGTTCCAGGCTGTGGCTTGTGCAGGACTTTATTTTCTTGCCAAAGAAATATTCAATAGACAAGCGGCAATTATCAGTGCGCTACTGTTTTCAATCTACATCCCATGTTTCTATTATATCAAAGCCATTTCATCGGAAACACTGTACCAGACAAATTATATCTGGTTGCTTTATTTCTTTATTATCTCTCTCAAAAAGCCGCGGGTCAGGTATGTTATCATCACCGGTATCTTATTTTCTCTGGCTTATCTCAACCGCTCACAAATCGGACTTTTCGCGCCGTTCATCGCTTTCGGATATTTGCTGAATACACAACTTACGCCAGGAAAACGGTTGCTGCGGATTGTAACTTTTATCGCTATCCCGGTTTTGATAACGCTGCCATGGGGATTAACGAACCAGCGGATACATGACATGTACATCACCAGCTCAAATGGCGGCTCGTGGGTCTTTATCGCAGGTAATTCCAACACCGGATATGGTCAGTTCATGAACAAACTGGACATCAACAGCAAAGAATATAAAGAGCAGCAAAACCTTGAGCTTTCCCTCTCAAAAGAAATGAACGAACCCGACATCTGGTCTAAAAGTGCGAAAGAAAAACAGCAGGTTTTTTCAGCTTATGGAAAAAAATGGGTAAAGGAAAATCCAGGTAAGTTTGCAAAACTCAAGCTCAAGCTGGCGGTATGTTATTTTATCCCGGGGCTGATGAAGCAGCATCATCCGTTTAAAAAATGGCTGATGAGCTTTTTGATCTCACTCCCCTTCTATGTGCTCGGATATATCGGGATTATAATGGCGCTGAAGACAAATTGGAAAAATCATCTTTGGTTTGTTGGCTACTTCATTACCATTTTGGTGCTCATGGTACTGATCGACTTCTCCTCCCGCTTCAGGACATATGGAATTGAGGCTATTTACCTGATGTATGCAGCCGTGCCGTTGTCCTTACTTGTAAATAAACTCTTCCCACGCTTGGAACAGAGGTCGCTTTTTAGAAATTGAAAGAGTAAAGAAAGAAATTACGCTACCTTCAGCTTGTTTACCTTTTCGCGGCTCATCTTTTCGATACAGAATTCAGCAGTAACCGTAAAGGTGCGCACGTCCTTTTGGGAAGGCAGGTCGAACATGGCATCCGTCATAATGCTTTCACAGATAGAACGCAATCCACGCGCCCCAAGATGGAATTCAAATGCCATGTCAACGATGTAATCCAACGCTTCTTCCTCAAAGCTCAGCTCAATTCCCTCAAGATGCATCAGCTTTTGATACTGGCGCACTAACGCATTCTTCGGGTCAGTGAGAATAGCGCGCAATGCTTTCTTATCAAGCGGGTTGAGATACGCAAGCACAGGCAATCTGCCGATCAATTCAGGTATCAGACCGAACGCTTTCAAATCTTTTGGACTGATATATTGTAGCAGATTATCTAGTTGTATTTTGTCCTTCTTCTCCGTCTTGAAACCGATAGCGCGAGTCTGCAAGCGGTGTTGGATAATTTTATCAATGCCATCAAATGCGCCGCCGCAAATAAAGAGAATGTTGCGCGTGTTAATCTTGATCATCTTCTGTTCAGGATGCTTTCTGCCGCCCTGCGGAGGAACGAACACTTCCGAGCCTTCGAGCAACTTCAGCAACGCTTGTTGTACACCTTCACCTGACACATCACGCGTGATAGAAGGATTGTCTCCTTTACGCGCGATTTTATCTATTTCGTCAATATAAACAATGCCCTTCTCAGCCAGTTTCGCATCGTAATTGCAAATCTGCAACAGACGTGTGAGAATGCTTTCTACGTCCTCACCCACATAACCTGCTTCAGTAAAAACGGTGGCATCTACAATAGCAAATGGCACATTCAGGAAACGGGCAATCGTGCGTGCCAGCAAGGTCTTTCCAGTCCCCGTTTCTCCAACGATAACGATGTTTGATTTTTCAATCTCCACATCATCCTCGATACGCTGGTTGAGACGCTTGTAATGGTTATATACTGCGACCGATAATACCTTTTTTGCTTCCTCCTGCCCTATTACGTAGTCATTCAGAAATTTGAAGATCTCCTTTGGCTTGATTGTTTTTGGAAGATTAAAAAAGAACTTCTTGTTTTGCTGGTAAAGCTCTTCGTCCATGATCTGCTGGGCCTGCGCAATGCAGTTCTCGCAGATGTGCCCTTCAATGCCTGCTATCAGAATATTCGTTTCCTCCTTGCTCCTTCCGCAAAAAGAGCACTTATATCCTTTCTCTTTACTCATGAGTTAGATTTCTTTGGAAAAAGTAAAGTTAGTGAAAGTTGGAGTAGGATGCCAAAACTGAATTTTCTAGATAATTACTCTGGTATAAGCAGAAAAACCGTTGTTTCATGTGGTTTTAATTCAAACGAACGGGGTTTTCCAGAGGTTCGGGAATCAGGCCTCCCTGTTCTGAAGATGAACGGGTTGTCAATGCTATCCGATTCAAAAATCGTTTTGGTTTTTGATGTGGTATTGAACACAAGTATTGCCTTGCCGTCATTCTTCAGCCTCTTTTGATAAACCCAGACTCCTTTTTGCCGTGAGTAAAGTCGGGCTTGTGTACCTAACGCATCCTGGTTGACCCTGATAAATATAGTGTCCATTAGCGTTGAAGCCGTTGTTTCATTCATATTCCGCAAATCACAGCTTGCAAGTAACGGCGCAGAAAACATGCACCAAAGTGCCATGTGCGAGCGGTACTCTTCGTCAGTGAGTCCCTTAAAATGTCCGTTCCAACTTGTCGCTTTACCCTTGCCATAGTTGCCTACAAGTAGCATATCAGGATCGTTCCAATGCCCCGGACCTGCATATTTTGCTCGTTTTTGGTTACGGCGCACAATTTTCATCAGGCTCATGCGCCAGGGTGAGCCGCCTTCCCACGTGTCGAAGATATCAGGAGTAGTACGCCAGTAGCTTCCGCCTGCCTGCTGCGCCCAAAGCCAGGGATTGCGCAAGCCCCATTCGCACACACTGAACACAATGGAACGTCCGGAATTTTTCAACGCGGTACCCATCGCAGTATAGCGTTCCACCGCTGCCTTGCGCGACCACGGAGCATGGCAGTAATCATACTTCAGCAGATCAATACCCCACTCTGCATATTTCTTTGCGTCAATTGCTTCATGCGCATACCCTCCAAAGCAACCTCCGCAGGTCAAATCTCCCGCACAAGAGTAGATACCCAGTTTCAGGCCTTTGCTATGAATATAGTCCGCCAGATATTTGATGCCATGCGGGAACTTAACCGGGTCAGCGACCGGATTGCCCAGTGAATCGCGCTCCGCTGCATGCCAGAAATCGTCAATGTTGATGTATTGATACCCAACATCACGCATCCCCGTGCTCACCATGGCATCTGCCATTTCCATCAGCATTTTTTCATTGATGTCGCGCGTGAAGACATTCCAACTGTTCCAGCCCATCGGCGGCGTGAGGCAAAGCATATCACCTACTTCAATGCGCAAATCTTCCGTAGCCTGACCTTTTGCATTACTTACATGAATCTTGATAATATGGGTTCCCTTCTCCCCTGCCCTTCCGCGAATTATACCGGTTGAAGGTTCAATAGTTAAGCCGGAAGGTAGATTGTCTGCGGAAAAGGTAAGGGGCCTTTCGCCGGTGGCAGGAACCGTAAAAAGAAAATCAGTGTGAGGATAATTTCCCACCACCTGCGCTCCGTGAAAAACAGGCGGGCCAGAATAGAGCATTTCCTTTACCTGCGCAAAAGAAATGTGATAGGTAAAGAGAATAATGAAAAAGGGAATTCTCATACCCAAGTATAAGAATTCCCATTTAAGAATTAACCTTTAATAAACTCGCAGCCTTAGTTAAAAAGTCCACTCGTTTGCTTCGAGCACTTTCGCCGCTACCTTTCTTCTCAATTCCTTCGTGTTTATTACTTCGTAATTGGTATAACGCTTCAGGCCCATCAGCATCACCTTCAGCGCGTCACCTGTTGCAAAGGCAACAAGCGCGTGTTTGCCATAGATAGCCACTCTTTCGAGCGAATCGCTGAAATACACTTTCACCATGGCCTGCGCCACTTCTGTAGCCGCCTCGCCCCGTGCTGCAACCAGCTTCTCCGTACGCAGCAACATCGATTCGCATGCATAGAGCTCAATCAGCATGTTGGCGATTTCCATCAGAATTTCCTGCTCGTCCTTTAACTGCATCATCAGCTTCTGTACGGCACTACCGGTAACAAGTAACACTGCCTTTTTCAGTTGCTTTAACGCTTTATGTTCAGCGGCAAATATTCCTGTTTCACCATTTTCAGATGAAGGTACTGACGTCAGTTCTTTCTGGATTGCCATGCCCGGCGTCATCAAATCCAATTGTCCTTTCATTGCTTTCTTCATCAGCATATCCACGATGAGCATGCGGTTGATTTCGTTGGTGCCTTCGTAGATACGGTTGATGCGTACGTCTCTGTAAGCGCGCGCCACGGGCAATTCCTCAGAATACCCGATACCGCCATGCACCTGCAATGCTTCATCCACAACGAAGTTTGTTGTTTCTGAGCCTGCAACTTTTAATATAGATGATTCAATTGCATATTCTTCTGCCGCACCCTGCAATGCTGAGCTGTAATCTTTTCCTTCGGTCATCAATTGTTTTTCCTTACCGTCAATCAAATCGCTGGTACGATATACCATTGAGTCGAGTGCATAAATACGGATCGCCATTTCAGCGAGCTTGTATTTGATCGCTCCGAATGAACCGATCGGCACGCCAAACTGGTTACGCTCGTTCGCATACTGTACTGCAACAGAACACATTTTCTTCGCGCCTCCTAATACTCCCGCACCCAGCTTGAACCTTCCGATATTCAGAATGCTGAAAGCGATCTTATGTCCCTGGCCAATTTCACCAAGCACATTCTCAACCGGCACTTTCACGTTTTCAAAAAAGATCTGGCGTGTTGAAGAGCCTTTCAGACCAAGTTTGTATTCTTCTGCGCCAACGGTGAAGCCGGGAGTGCTGCGTTCTACGATCAGCCCGGTGAATTTTTCGCCGTTGATCTTTGCAAACACAATAAAGATGTCGGAAAAACCTGCATTGGTGATCCACATCTTTTGTCCATTCAGGATATAATATTTCCCATCAGGGCTCAAATCGGCGCGCGACTTTGCTGCCAGCGCATCGGAGCCTGAGCCGGGTTCGGTAAGGCAGTAGGAAGCCTTCCATTCAGCCGTTACGAGCTTCGGTAAATACTTAGCTTTCTGTTCGGGTGTGCCGAAATAAAGGATAGGCAATGTACCGATACCCGTATGTGCGCCAAGCGAAACAGAGAAAGAGCCCGCGCGGCTCATGGTCTCCATCATCACCGTGTTGGTGTTGAAGTCTTTTCCGAAGCCACCGTATTCTTCCGGGATCGCCATTCCGAGCAAGCCCAGCTCGCCGGCTTTTTGCAGCAGCGATACGGTTACGCCTTCTTCCTGCTTTTCGATACGCTCAAGGTTGGGATAAATTTCTTTCTCAATGAAATCACTTACCATATCTTGGATCATCAGTTGCTCTTCGTTGAGCTCTTCACGGGTGAAGATGTCCTGCGCTTCGGTTTCTTTAATTAAGAATTCACCGCCTTTCAGGACTTGTTTTGATGCTGTTGTGGTTGACATTGTATGTTCTTTTAAATTCTTTTTGAAAATTGGGTGAGAAATAAAAACGTGGTATCACAAAACTGCAATACCACGTTTTACTATTTGCTATACAATAGTTGAAGATTAGTTCAGCAACTCATAAATGCCAGCGATACCCTGACCGCCACCGATACATGCTGTTACCATACCGTACTTTTTCTTTCTCCTGCGGAGTTCATTCACAATTTGAACAGTGAGCTTTGTTCCGGTACAGCCCAGCGGATGTCCGAGGGCAACAGCGCCGCCATTCACGTTCACCTTTGCAGGATCCAGACCGCTTTCCTTAATTACGGCAATCGCTTGCGTAGCAAACGCTTCGTTCAGCTCAATCAAATCGATCTGGTCGAGCTTCATGTTCGCCTGCTTTAGCGCTTTTGGGATTGCCACTACCGGGCCAATACCCATGACACTCGGATCTACACCTGCAGCAGCGCAAGTCACCATACGTGCGATCGGTTTCAGGTTTAGCTCCTTCACCATTCTTTCTGACATCACGATCACGAATGCCGCGCCGTCAGACGTCTGAGACGAGTTACCCGCTGTAACGATGCCACCCATTGAGAACACGGGCTTCAATTTCAGCAATGACTCAATGCTGGTATCAGCTCTCGGGCCTTCATCCGTATCCACGGTGAAATTCTTTGATTGCTTCTTCCCATCAGCGTAATAAACTTCTTCCACCTTCACGGGAACAACTTCATCCTTAAAGAATCCGCTCTTGATAGCGTTCAAAGCCTTTGCGTGCGAGTTGTAAGAAAACTCATCCGCTTCCTGGCGTGTGATCTTGTATTCAGTTGCGATCTTTTCTGCCGTATGTCCCATTCCCAAAAAGTAATGAGGCCATTCCTTTGCAACCTGATAGTTGGGAACGGTTTTCCAACCTACGGTCGGCACGAGGGACATGCTCTCAGAGCCACCTGCAACAATACAATCTGCAAAACCCGCCCGGATCTTGGCAGTTGCCATGTTGATGGTTTCAACGCCTGAGCCGCAGTAGCGGTTTACAGTCACCGCCGGAACTCCAAGCGGCAACGAGCGCACTGCGATCCAACGTGCCATCTGCAAGCCTTGTTCAGCTTCAGGAACGGCATTGCCAACGATCAAGTCGTCAATACGCGTAGGGTCGAGCTGTGGCACCGACTTTAACAAGTGGTCAATCACCTCTTTCGCCAGATCAACCGGCGTTAAGTACTTAAATCCGCCCCTATTGGCTTTGCCAACTGCGGAACGATATCCAGCTACTATATATGCTTCTTGCATTTTTTTTGATTTATGTACTGCATAGTGTTATTCGAATAACGACTGAGCAGTACTGGTTTTTTTTATTCTTTAGTTATTCCTTATTATACGAATTTCAGTTTCTTAAGGGTTTGCCTTTTTCCAACATGTATTGCATTCTCTCTAGTGTCTTCTTCTCACCTAACAATGACAGGAATGCCTCACGTTCCAAATCCAGCAAATACTGCTCAGAAACCTTCTGCTCGCCTGACAAGTCGCCGCCTGCCATTACATAGCCAATCTTCTTGGCAATCAGGTAATCATGCTCAGAAGCGTATTTACCAAAATGGAAACCGTATGAACCTGAATAGAAACCGCTCAGCACTGTTCTGCCCAGCACGGTGATATCTTCTCTCATGATCGGGCGGGTGTAGCCACGTTCAAAGAGGCGGATCGCTTCTTTCTTTGCTTCAGCGATCTGACGGTCGCGGCTCACTACGATCACGTCGCGGTCTTTCCTGATGATGTTCATGTTCATCGCTTCATAAGCTGAGGTTGCAACCTTCGCAGTAGCGATGTTCACGAAATAATCCTGGAGCACATTCAATTGCACATCACCTCTCTTGAAAGTGTCCGATGCTCTTACCGTGAATTCTTTTGTGCCGCCACCTGCGGGAATCAGGCCCACACCGATTTCAACGAGACCGATATATGTTTCAGCATGCGCTACTACTTTGTCAGCATGCATCGTGAGTTCGCAGCCACCGCCCAAAGTCATATTGTGCGGAGCAACCACTACCGGAATATCGGAGTAGCGCGCGCGCATCGTCGTATTCTGGAAAGTGCGCACTGCCATTTCAAGCTCATCCCATTCCTGCTGTGCAGCAAGCATCATGATCAACATGAGGTTTGCACCAACGGAGAAGTTCGTACCGTTGTTGGCAATCACCAAGCCCTTCCAGCCCTGCTGTTCAGCTATCTCGATTGACTTATTGATGCCTTCAATCACTTCGGGACCCATCGAGTTCATCTTCGATTGGAACTCGAGGTTCAGCACGCCATCACCCAGATCATGCAGCGTGGAGCCGTCGTTTTTCCAAACAGGCTTCTGCGCACGCAGGTTGTCAAGGATGATGAATGCACCTTGTCCCGGAATTTCTTTGTATGACTTTGAAGGAATGTCGTAGTACTTGCGCACGCCTTTGTCCACTTTGTAGAAGGTGTCGTTTCCAGCGGCAAGCATCTCATACACCCATGCATTGGGCTTCTTGTTGATGCTTTCCATGTACTTCACAACGTTCATCACGCCGATAGCATCCCATGCTTCAAACGGACCGATTTCCCACGCAAAACCGGTGCGCAATGCATCGTCAATTTTGTAAAGGTCATCCGTGATTTCGGGGATTCTGTTCGTGCAGTACTGGTAAACGTAAGACGAAAGCTTCTTCAAAAATTCAGCGCCTTTGTCCGTGCTCTTGAAGATGATGCGCAGTCTTTCATTCAGGTCGTCCACATTCTTCGTAGCGCCAACGATTTCCATCTTCGGCTTTGAAAGCGGCCCATACTCAAGCGTTTGCGGATTGATCACCTGCACATCTTTCTTGCCATCGGCAGTCTTCGTTTTCTTGTAGAAACCCTGACCACCTTTGTCGCCTGTCCAGCCCTTTTCTACCATCTTGTTGATGTAGTCGGGTACTACAAACAGGTCGCGGGCTTCATCACTGGGAGGACAATCCTGGCGGGCATTGTTTGCCACCTTCACCAGGGTGTCGATACCGATCAAATCGCCGAGACGGAAAGTAGCAGTCTTCGGTTTACCGGAGATCGGGCCGGAAACAGCGTCAACTTCTTCGATTGACATACCAACTTCCTTCATCAGGTGGTAAACTGACATCACGCTCATCACACCGATACGGTTAGCGATGAAAGCGGGGGTGTCTTTTGCAAGCACTGTTGTCTTCCCGAGGAATTTTTCACCATACTCCATCATAAAGTCAACCAGCGTCGGATCGGTCTTAGGCGTAGGGATGATTTCAAGCAGCTTCAAATAACGGGGAGGATTGAAGAAGTGCGTGCCGATGAAATTCTTCTGGAAATCTTCGCTTCTTCCATCGAGCATCTTGTGCAGCGGAATGCCGGAAGTGTTGGTGGAAACGATAGTACCAGGCTTGCGGTACTTCTCTACTTCGGTGAATACCTTCTTCTTAATATCGAGGTTTTCGATTACTGCTTCGAAAACCCAGTCAACATCGGCAATGTCTTTCATATTGTCTTCGAAGTTGCCGGTGGTGATGCGGGAAGCGAATGCAGCATCATAAATAGCAGCGGGCCTGCCTTTGAGGGCGGCAGCCAGTGAGTCATTCACGATCTTGTTGCGTGCTGCTTTGTTGTTTTTCATGTTTTCCGGCAAATCGCGGGGAACAATGTCGAGCAACAGCGTTTTCACGCCAATGCCGGCGAAGTGACACGCGATGCGCGAGCCCATCACACCAGAGCCAAGCACGACCACGGAACGGACATGCCTTCCGGTTTTCACACCTGCCTGCTGCGATTTCGGTTTTTCAGCTACAGCTTCCATATTTTTTATTTTAAAGGGGTTAAAAATTCAGAACAACAAAATTATCTAATCCAGACGTTTTACCAAACGCCCGTTTGAAATAGTTTCCAACCTCTCCACCGCTCTCCTGTTAGCTTTCAGGAAATATTCCCGCTTGTTAAAGATGCGTGAAAGCATCAGCGAGCCTTCCATCTCCGCTATCGCCTGCTCAGCCAATTCCTGCGCCTTCTCTTCAGGGTAGCTCTCAGTATAAATAGTCTTCAGCGCCTTCATATACTGTTTGAAAAACACCTGGATATGCTCCTGGAACTCGGGATTTACGTGGGCTGTCTCCAATCCCATGTTTCCCATAATGTTTCCTTTTTCGCTGCCCAAAAAGACATGCTCGGTCACCGCCATCATCTTCTCCATTCGCTCTTTAGCAGGAATAGATTTATCATAAGCGTGCATAAATACCTGGTCCTGGAAGAATTTGTGTACATACACCATCACCTCTTTCATCAACTCCTCTTTGCTATCGAAATAATGATAGATGCTGCCCTTCAGCAGTCCAACCGCCTCACCGATATTCGCCATGGTAGCCTGATGATAGCTCTTCTTGCGAAACATCTTTAGCGCCTGGTGCACTACATATTCCTTATTGACTTTCTGTTTCGGCATTTTAAATCAGGTGTTTCAAACGCAGATTTAAGGGTAATAGTCTTAACTATTAGTTAAATCCACGCAAACTTAGGCTATTTTCTACGATTTTACCAAACGTTTGTTTGGTAAGACTGTTCAAATCTGTTAAGCTGTCATTTCGAGCGGAGGCTTTGCGAAGCGAGAAACCTTCTCACTAAAAAACGTCAACTCCAAGTTTTCCGGAATCCACTGAAAAGGTTCTCGTTCGTGCGGCGCGCAAGTGCCTCGCCACACTCGAAATGACCTGTAATTTGTTAGTAGCAATTAAATTCTGCTAATTCTCAATTCCCGTCATAATCCATATCTCCTCCTCCCGGCGTATCATCTGTCTTTTTCTTGTCCTTACGGTTGTTAGCGTTACTATTGCCAATCTTATAAGTAAAGCCCAGGGTGAGTATTTGCGATTCGCGGCGACGCATGGTTTCAGCATAATAGTTAACATCTTCGGTCACGACGCGGAACCTGCGGGTGTTAAATACGTCCGTGGCGCTCAAGGAAACGCTTCCCTTACCCTTCAGCACATCTTTCTTTACTCCCATATCCATACTGTACATCGGCAGCATGTAGCCTTGAGCGTTAAGCGCCTTGCTACGGAAAAACCCGGAGACCTGAATATCCATATTCTTCCAAACGGTGAACGTAGTGCTCAGCCGTCCGGTGAAATTGTAGTTATCGCTTCCTTCAATGCCTAGATCCTCACGCCCCTCCACAATTTGCCTGTAATAACTAAAGTTGGAATTCCAGCGCCACCACTTAAAGAGATTCATGTTGAAGACAAATTCCGCTCCGAAGGAATGGCTTTTGGAAAGATTCAGGCTTGTAACGGTGGCCACTCCATTGCTATCAACAGTAGCATAGCGCATGATTACATCCTGCGTGTTGCGGTAAAACAGTGTGGAAGTAAGGGAGAGTTTTTTCCAGACTTTTGAATGTCCCAGCTCAACCGAGTGAATAATTTCCGGCCGCAGCTCCGGGTTACCCACCCGCAGGCTCAGCGGGTCAGAATATTCAGGAAAAGGATTTAGCACCCACATGTTGGGCCTGCTGATACGCTCGCTGTAGCTCAAGGAAAGCTCGTTGTCCTTCTTAAAGGAATAGCGCAGGTGGACCGACGGAAACAGGTTGTGGTAATTATTTACGAACCTATCATCGGTTACTACCTGGTAAGTATTCATCAACGTTCCCTCGTAGCGCAGACCACCCTGGTAGCTGAAGTTCTTATACTTATTACCATAAACAATGTATCCTGCAAAAACCGCTTCTTCATATTGAAAGCGGTTTGACTTCCCGTTATCATTAACCCAGTCGTTCATTGTTCCGTCGTAATCTTCAAAAACCAAATCGTTGTCGGTGTTGCGGTACGAACCGCGCACACCCATCTCAAAACGACCGATTTTTTCAACCGGCAGCACAAAGTCACTTTGCAATGTTGCAACCTGGTTATGCTCATCAGTGGTGGTACGATCTTGTTCATCAGGCGTAGTTGAAGGGACTATAAACCGTTGCATCCCCTGCATGTCTTCATCCGATTGCGAAGAAGAGTATGAGCCGTCAATCGTCCATTCCTTGCCTTTGGTTTTATATGTTTTCTTAAAACCGCCAGCGAAATCGTAGTTCAGGTTGTTATCGTCCTCATCACTGTTGCGGGTGTAGAGTTCTTCCACCGTCGCATTAGAGTCTGTGGTTTGATAATCGTTATCTTCATCATCATCACTTAAGCCATAACGCAGATTTCCGGTCAGAGATAAAGAGGTTTGGTCATTAAAACTGATGTCTGTACCGGCCTTCACATTATAGTTCTGCATTTTGCGCAGCCCGTCTGATTCCTGGTTTAAATAATTCAATGTGCCCAATGTATCGCCGCTATGATATTCCCGGTAACTTGTTCCCTCACTGGTGCGCTGGTTGTAGCTGCCGTTCAGCCCGAGGAAATAATTCACTTTCTTATTGCGGTAATTCAGGTTTGCACCCGCCATGTATTTATTCTTTGTACCGATACTGGCGTTCACAATCCCATTCAACCCCTGCTGCTTGTTTTTTTTCGTCACGATATTAATGATGCCGCTTGTCCCTTCCGCCTCGTAGCGTGCTGATGGGTTTGTTACAATCTCGATGTGGTCAACCATGTCCGCAGGAAGCTGTTCCAGCAACACAGGCGTAGGCATACTGGAAGGCTTACCGTCAATCAGGATATTCGCGTTGCTTCCCCGCAGAGACACGTTGCCGTCAATATCTACTGTAACCGAAGGCACGTTTTTCATTACCTCGAGCGCGCTGGAGCCTGCCGCGGTAACATCCTTGTCTACATTGATGATCTTCTTATCCAGGTTGTACTCCAATAACTCTTTTTGACCTGTGACGGTTACCTGATTCAGACTTACCTCAGAAGAATGCATGAACACATCGTCCAGTTTGATTTCGGGCTTTTCTTGTGTAATCACCAAACCGCGCACCGTGTCGGCAGTTAGACCGATAAAGCTTACGGTCATATAATAACTGCCAAACGGCACATTGGTGATATCAAACTTTCCTTTGTCATTGGTGATACCGCCCGAAACAATTTTATTATCCGCTTCATTGTAGAGCGTAGCGGTGGCATATTCAACAGGCTGCTTTGTTTTAGAATCGAGCACGTGACCCCTAATTGCGCCCGGAGCCGTCGGCTGCGGTTGTTGTAAGGACAGCGCATGCTGCCCTTCCGCACCGGGCTGATGGCCCGCACCTTGTTGATAATGGTGTTGTTGTTCAGGCTGGGAAAAAGCTACCGAACAAAATCCGCAAAGCAGGGAGAGGAGTAAAATTCTGATTACCATGAACCGCAAAATTCCTTTGAAATATTGTCTTTTGACACCAGTGAAGGTCAAAAGTTTAGCTACCCTTTTCGTTTATACAAAATAAATTGTCCGTTGTTCCAGACCTCATCAAGCAAATCATGCTGCGCTGTCACATATTTTTCCAGCCCGACGTTTGAAATATCCTTTACCAGCAGAAAGTAGCGTACACCGTGCTTTTCAAAGAATTGCGCTGTCGTGTTTACGTCCAGCGCCGGATGATCTGTTAAAGTCTTCCGTCCAGTATAAAGTGCAAGGGCACGCGGTTTAATAAAAGCGATCACCGCATCTTTTTCAGTATTTTTAACAATATAGCTGAACGCTTCTTGCGCAGATTCCTGCTGCGGTCCACTAACGGTATATCGCTTCTCTCTCCACATTTTTTCAATCGTGGTTTTGTATTGAAACAGACAAAAACCGCACGCGATAACAAAAACCGCTTTCCTGTTCAGCTTGCCGAGCCTGATGCTTTCAAATCCATACCAGATGTAGAGCAAAATGAACGGAAGTACAGGCAACAAATACCTGAACCCCTGGGTGGTGTTCGGAAAGAACAGTACAAGCAAGAGAAAGACCAGCGTTACGATTTCAAGAAAACCCCACCTGCTAAAAATTTTCCCGAAAAACCCAAGCAGGAAAAGCACCAGTGCGAATGCCTTCATTACCACGACGAAAAAGTCCCAGTCGGGATTGGTGAATCTGAATAAATCCTGGAACTGCGTCATGTAGTATCCTGCATTGATGTTGAAACGCTTGTTCCATTTTTCAGTGGTATTGTAGAGCTCGCGGAAATGGCCGGTTGTTTCTACCGAAGATGGAATGCAAATGTGTGTGATGAAAAAATACAGCACTACAGGAGTAAGCAGGAGCATACAGTATTTCTTCAACACATTTCTTTCAAAATCTCTTTTGATAAAATGAGTAATCAATCCATCCGCAAAAAATCCAACCAAGAGCACCGCCGCCGATGGCTTAATCAGTATCGCAAATGCAGTGAAGCAACCTGTTAAAACTGCGCTGCTCCAATTCAGTTTCTCTTTGAAATTCAAATAGCTGAATGCACTCAGCAGCATAAATAAGCTGAAAGGAATATCAGCAATAATCTGCGTTTTAAACTCCAGCATCCAGGGATTGTACACCGCAATCAGCGTGAGCAGCAGCGCTGAAATATCACCGGCAATTTTTCGCAGAAAGAAAAAGAGCGCAATGCCAAAAAAGAAAAGCAACAAGGTTTGAAAATAATTGAACGCAAGGATGTTGTTTCCAAAAGCAGCGTAAACGGGAGCCAGCAAAACCGGATAACCTACAGGATAGATAGATGGTGCATAAAATGGAAAATCGGGATTGTAGATATAAGCGCCTTCATTTTGCGGTTTCCCTTCGGCCAGATTTCTTGCCTGCAAAATATATTGGGCAAAATCGTCGCCCCAGTCGTGGCTATCGCGGATATTGAGAAAGAAAAGTGGAATGAGAAGTAAGACCAGAATTCCAAGTTTCAATATTCCAAATCTCAAACTTCTGCCAGTTTTGAGCTTAGTATTTATGATTTTGGTATTAGGGATTTAGATTTTGAATTTTGGAATTGACCCGTGCTTATACGAGATTCCCATTATCCGGCATAGTATCATTCGCGTAAATCGCTTCGATCTCAGAATGGAATTGCTTTGCTACCACGTCGCGCTTCACCTTCATTGTAGGTGTCATAATACCATTATCGACCGTCCAATCCGTGGAGAGAAGCGTAAATTTTTTGATCTGCTCCACCTTGCCGAAGTTGTTGTTGTAGCTCTCTACTTCATCCTGGATCGCTTTCAGCACTTTCGGATTCTTCACAAGCTCCTCCTTGGTGTTGTAAACAATACTATTCCTGGAGCACCAGTCTTTTAAGTACTCAAACGAGGGCACAATCAAAGCGGAAACGAATTTCTGGTTTTCACCTACCACCATCATCTGTTCAATAAATGGACTTTCTTTCACCTTATTTTCAATCACCTGCGGAGCAACATATTTTCCGCCGGAAGTCTTGAACAATTCCTTCACTCTTCCGGTGATTTTCAAAAACTTATTGCCGTGATAATCCAGCCATGTACCTTGGTCGCCGGTGTGCAGCCAGCCATCTTTGTCGATGGTCTGATCGGTTAAGTCCTGGCGCTTGTAATAGCCCAGCATGATGTTCGGACCTTTCGCCAAAATCTCCTGGTTCCTTTCATCAATCTTGATGGTAACCCCTTCAATCGGCAACCCAACCGTACCGAGCCAGAATTCTCCTTTCTCCAGTTTGTTTGCGGTGAGCACAGGCGCCGTTTCAGTTTGCCCGTAACCCTCACGCACGGATACGCCCGCAGCGTTGAACACTCTGGCCAAATCTTTTCTCAATGCAGCAGCTCCGGTTACAATCCCAATTACATTACCACCCAGAGCAGCTTTCCATTTGCTGAAAATCAGTTTGCGCGCTACAGCCAGCTGCATGTTATACCACAATCCATTCTCGCCGCGGTCGTCGAAATTCAATCCCAGGTTCACCGCCCAGAAAAACAGTTTACGCTTGGTGCCTGTCAGCTCCAATCCTTTCGCCATAATCCGGTCATAAACTTTCTCCAGCAGGCGCGGAACGGAAGTAAAGAAATGTGGTTTCACTTCCTGCAGGTTTGCGCCGATGGTATCCAGACTTTCCGCATAATAAATGGAAGCGCCTACAGCCATGTATGTGTATGCAACCATACGCTCAAAGATGTGACACATCGGAAGGAAGCTCAGCACCTTATGCTCGTTGGCAACAGGAAGGCTCGGAATCGTAGCCGCGATATTGCTTGCCACATTCTTGTGTGAGAGCATCACTCCCTTTGGAACACCCGTAGTGCCTGAAGTATAGATAATAGTAACGAGGTCTGTCTCTTTAATTCCGGCTTTTATTTTTTCTACTTCGTTGTTGTCGCCGCCTTTTCCTAAATCTAAAAACTCAGTCCAATGTTTTGCGCCGGGCACTTTGTCAAACGTATAAATCTCCTGTAACGTCGGAACTTCCTTGCGGATGTTCTGCAATTTTTGATAAAGACCTGCATCAGAAACAAATGCAACCTTAATACCCGCGTCATTGAAAATAAACTTGTATTCTCCTTCGCTGATTGTCGGATAAATCGGAACATTTATAGCCCCCACCTGCATCATCCCGAGGTCGATGAAATTCCATTCTGCACGGTTATTCGAAATCAGCGCAATCTTGTCATCAGGCTTAATTCCATATTTCAGCATGGCACGGCTCACCTGGTTAATTGTGTCAATGCATTGCTGCGTGCTGTATTTTTTCCACTGGCCGTCAACTTTATTGGCAAGACAATCTTCCTTCGGAAACTTCTTTAGCTGATATGGAAGAATTTCAAATAACCGCGTGTAACTCATGCTGGATTTGGTTTTAAGCCTTTTTTTCGGACTGTCAAAATTAATTTAATTCATTGGTGTTTTCAAGGAGAAGGAATGAGATTTTGAGAAGAAAAAAACCGGAAAAACCATCATCCCCTTCCGGGATTAACAGGTTTAGGATAACTGTTTTTTTCCGGTTTTCCGGTTTTGGGGTTCGTGCCTCTGTGAACCGGGTTTTATGCTTAATTGTTGGATATTTCTCACGATTACTGTGTAAGAGAGACTTAAGGCTTCGGGGTTTCCGACCACCGCCAGAATCAACGTAATATTAGCACCAATAGTTGCTGCTTTTACTACTTGCCATGGATTGTGCTAACACTGTTAACACTGTTAACATGGTTAACAATGTTAACAGAATATAAGAGCTTGTTGTAATGGTGTGAAACCACACTTTTACTACCTTAGCAACTATGCCGTACGACCACAAATTAGCCGCCAGAATCCGCGAGGCTTTGAGCCATTTACCGAAGGTGGAAGAGAAAGAAATGTTCCGCGGGTTAACGTTTATGGTGAACGGTAAAATGTGTGTGAGTGTAAGCGGCGAGGAGATGATGTGCCGCTTCGACCCGGCATTGCAGGAGACAATCGCGGAAAAACATGGCTTCCGTCCGATGGTGATGAAAAACAGGATGTACAAAGGCTACGGCTATGTCAGCCAGGATGTAATCAAGTCAAAAAAAGACTTTGAATACTGGATAAACCTTTGTCTCGACTTTAATAAAAGGGCGAAGGCTTCGAAGAAGAAAAAGAAGTAAATCTCGCCTTAAATTCTGCTCTCTTTATAGGTTCCGTATGCATGCTGAAGTCATACGGAGCGAAGCATCTCGCACTTTATTTAACCGGGCGGTCCCTTTTGAGTACGAGATGCTTCGCTTCGCAATCCCGCCAATGCGGACAGCATGACGTATTCATCAGGTTTCTACTTTTAAGAAAAATTTAACAGGCCAAAGTCTCCCAGCCTGTTGACACAACTACTTGACAACCAGCACCATACAGGTATTACGCAAATAGGCTTAGGTAAAAACAGGTATTGCGGGTGAACCTGCTGAGCCCTACGTTTGAAAAAATTCAGCTAAAAGTTCAGCAGCTGACAGATTTTAATATATTTACATTACGAATTATAACTTTTAAATCATCACCCTATGCCCATCAAACTTTATGGCGTCCTGAAAGGGAGAGCCTTTGACAGAAAACGCGCCTCAGGTGGCAGCGAACATTACCAGATTCTAATCAACCGCGGCAGTAATCCGCACCGCATTGCGATTAACACGCAATCGAGTCAGCCGCCGGTTCAGGTACTGTATTATGCCGATGACAACTTCCACCACGAAATCACGGATGCGCTGGTGCAGGCAAATCTGCCAAACGGGTTTACCCCTATTGTATCCAAACCGGGCACGCTGGCTCTCGACTTCATCCGCAGAAATTTATTTACAATAGATCAACTGGTTCCGTTACCCTCACGTCTGCCGGGCGAGAATAACGACCTGAACGACAAACTTGAGTTTTTTGTGCAGCGTGCCATTGAAGACCCTTCTACTGTTGTGTATGCTTTTGGGCAGCACTGGACGGAGCAGAGTAAAAAGGACCAATATTTTTCTGAAATCAACCCAAGCACCGGGATTCATGACATCCATATGAACCAGGGCAATCCCCCGCTCCCGAAAAAGTATTTTGATGACAACGGGGTATGGCAAGACGGCGGATTGCTTTTTCATTTTGCATCCAGCAACCGCTGGGGGGCAGTGTTCACCGCTTTTCAATCACAAAAGCTTCATACGGATGATATCCATGGCAATCCGCTGAACGACCTCGACGTGGGAGATGATAACCAACCGGAAGCAAAAATGCCGGTACGCATTATTGCAGCAATGGTAAATCCGGTAGGTCCCGACCCGGGTTTGGAATATATCATCCTGCTGAACAAAGGCAATCAGAACATTAATTTGGACGGATGGCAAGTGCTGGATAAGCTGAAGAAAAAAAACATCATCACCGGAAAAATGATAAATGCGGGAAGCACACTGCGTATCGACCTCAACGGGCAGGGAGTACAACTGAGCAACCAGGGCGGCAACATTACTTTGCTGGACAAGGAAGGGCTGAAGGTTGACGGCGTTTCTTACACTAAAAAAGATGCCGCACCCGAGGGAAAGCTGGTAGAGTTGTAAATCTAAAGCCTGGCTATCAGCACATAAATATCCCGGCTCGATGAGCCGGGATATTTGTATCTATGGCTTCTACTTCACCAATAAACACTTATCATGTTTGATTTTTTCAAGAAGAAAAATCGAAGGGATTATAAAGCCGACGCAGCTTTGATGCTTGCCGTATTTAAGTCATTAGGCGAAGACTTCAATCAAATTATCAAACAGGTGGAGGATGGATTAATTGTAGACTCAGGAAAAAACGAAAAAGGCTACATTAAGTTCGCGCTGCACACGCGCGTTTTAAATGAATACGAAAACCCCAAAGGCCGGCATTTCGCAATAAAGGGTATTCAGGTTAGCGATATAAATACCGGGAAAGCTGCAGAGTTGGAAATTACAGTTGCCTTTGGACTTTTGATGGGCTATTCTGTGCACGGCACAGATGCGCTTACCCCGGATTTGCGCAGCGTGAAAACCAATAATTATAAAATCTCCTTTTTTGAGAACAGCGACTACGATGACATAGAAAAATTTCTGAGCGAAGAAGATAAACAGTGTATTAATCCTGATGATGTTTTCCTGGTGGAATTAGAGCAAGGCAATTATTACCACCTGCGGGATATTGACGATGCAGACGGCGACTTTATCGGAATGGATAACAAAGGAAAAGTTTACCGTATTACCCACGACCCGAATGAGATTGTTTTGTTGGAAGTAACGCTGTCGAAATTTTTTGAACAGGAATAAACGGATCAAACATGGTTGGAGGTTCATCCGGCTTTTAACTATTGAGGCTTCCGCCTCAGAATAGCCCTGAAAAATTTTTTGAGGAATTATTTTGCGCAACCAAATGGTTGCATTATATTTGCAACTGATTGGTTGCAAATTCAACCAACAAATCAAATGCGCAGAGACATTTTCCAGGCAATAGCAGACCCGACACGCAGAGAAATTATCGCACTCATTGGCAAAGAGACAATGACGCCAAATGCGTTGGCAGAACAGTTTGATACAAGCAGGCAGGCAGTTTCAAAACATATTAAAATTTTGCAGGAGTGCGGCTTAATTGTTGCTAAGCAGGCAGGGAGGGAACGCTATTATTATGTGCAGCCGAAAAAGCTGAAAGAAGTGGCCGATTGGGTTGAACCCTTCCGCCGGATGTGGGAAAGCCGCTTTGACAACCTCGACAACGTATTGAAACAATTAAAATCAAAATAGTGATGGAAACAAAAACACAGATCCAATTCAAGAAGGATTTACCCAACAAAAAGGTTGTGGTAACCCGTTTTTTCAACGCACCTGTTGAGCAAGTCTATAAAGCCTGGACCGAGGCTGAGCTTCTTGATGCCTGGTGGGCTCCAAAGCCGTGGAAGACAGAAACAAGCACCATGAATTTCAAAGTGGGTGGTTCGTGGCTTTATTCAATGGTAGGCCCCGAAGGCGAGCGGCATTACTGCAGGGTGGACTACAAAGCGATAAATAAAAACCAAAGCTTTGTTTGCGACGACTATTTCTGCGACGAAAAAGGGAACAGAAACACCGAGCTTCCCAACATGCACTGGAACATCGAGTTTCATGCGATGGGAACAGAAACGAAAGTGGTAATTGACATTACATTCGACAGCGAAGCTGATTTGAACAAAATTGCTGAGATGGGCTTCCAGGAAGGGTTTACGTCGGCGCTTACCAATTTGGATGGGTTGCTGGAGAAGTAAACAACTCTCTGCGTTCTCCGCGCCTGTGCGAGAAAAATCTCTCGCAGAGACGCAGAGCTCGCAGAGAAAAATATGCTGTGAAATAAGGTGGGCTTCCAGGAAGCATTAAGTCTGCGCCTTACAAACTTGGATGCATTGCTGGAAAGTGAAACAACCCTCTGCGCTCTCCGCGTCTCCGCGCGAAATTTTTTCTCGCAGAGACGCAGAGCTCGCGGAGAATTATGCTCAAACAACCTTATGTAACTTAGGGGACTTCTTATGCAAATTTTGCAAGCTACCCTAAGTGATATTTCTGCACTCGAAACACTCGTCAATTCCGCTTATCGCGGAGAGAGCTCACGGAAGGGTTGGACAACCGAAGCTGATATTTTAGACGGCATCAGGATAGACGCCGAGCGGTTGCGGGAAATTATCAGCGGCGAAAACTCTTTCATCCTGAAAGTGCTGGATGAAAAATCAAAAATCATCGGGTGCGTGCATCTTGAACAACATACACGTAAACTCTACCTCGGCATGCTCACCGTTGCACCGGGTTTACAAAATCAAGGTATCGGAAAATTGCTGCTCCACGCAGCAGAAACGGAAGCCCGGCAACGCGGTTGCAACTCTATTTACATGACGGTGATCACAGAACGTGATACACTCATCGCATGGTATGAGCGGCATGGATATGTGAACACAAAAGAAATAAAACCTTTCCCTATGGGAAACCCGCGGTTTGGATTGCCGAAGAAGCATCTGGAGTTTGTGGTGCTGCAGAAAACACTTTAGCGCCGGGCTTCTTACTTTATTCCTTTTTATGTTATATTTAGGTTACAATCCTGCCTATGAAAAGAATTTTTACTCCCCTGCTTGCCCTCATTTGTTTTACTTGCACTCTCCGCGCACAAACCCAGGTGAGCGGATATATTTTATCCAACACCACCTGGACGACAGCTAACTCGCCGTACATCGTAACAGGGAATACGCTGGTGATAAATGGTATTACGCTCACTATCCAGCCGGGTGTTGTCGTAAAGTTTGACAGTACCAAAGCATTGCAGATCGACGGTGAATTAATTGCACGCGGCACAGTACAAAACCGAATCACATTCACCGCGACAGACACCACTCCGGCCAAAGGAAGCTGGGGCAGAATACAATTTCATAACAGCTCTGTTGACGCAGTGCTGGACACAGCAGGAAATTATATTTCTGGCAGCATTTTAAATTATTGCGATATTTTGTATGGAGGAGGAATCGGCAGCAGCGGAGCGGTGCATTGTGACACCTCAGCGCCTTATTTTTCCCATATTCGCATTTCCGAGAGCAAAACAGCAGGCATTTATTTCAACTATTCATCAAACAGGGGAATTGATTCTTCTTCTATCAGGAATTGCACCGCCGATGCTTTATTTTATAACCATCCGTCTTCTCCCGATTTAATCATTAGGGATGATACGGTTCAAAATACCCGCGGAATTAATGCATATGCTGGTACTAATACCTCCAATAGTTACAATTACTCCTTTAACAATGCCGAATTTTATAATAACCGTTTTATTTCAAACGCTTTATCCTATACATCTGAATATTTGGGCGTAATCGGGTTATGTGTTCCCCGTTGCGTTATCTCCAATAATGTCTTTGCTTCCAACAGCCTTTTAACCTACAATGATAATGGCGGAATTATTAATTTAATTCGCACCAACTACTGGGAAATTTCGGGTAATACATTCACATCAAATACCGTGGTTGATTCCTGGGGAAGCACTCTACTATTTGGTGGAGTAATTGCTATATATAATAGTGGTTCCGCAACAGGCTTTATACGCAACAATGTATTCATTTCAAATAATGCCAATACTGCAAGTACCTATGCTGCCGTAATTTATGCCACGGGGGAAATCTCCCATAACTATTTTGAAGGAAATACAAACGTGCTGGTATCCTTTTCTCCCGCAACGGTACTTAAATGCAATAGGTTTTTTCAGAATCTATCTTCCAACGGGCATAGCATGCTGGATTTTTTGGGAATATGCGAAAGCAATGTTTTCGACAGCAATACTGCCGATTTACACACCTCTATTATCAACCTGAACATTTCCGATTTCACGAATAACCTGCTGATAAACAATTCCGCTCCAAACGGGAGTATAATTTCAACTGGTTATTCCGCCGTTCCTGCTAATCACATCGATATTCACAGCAATGATTTTGTCAATAACTCAGGGCTGAATACTTTGAAGATTAACGGCCTTTTTACTTTTAACATCTTTCAAAATAATTTCTCAAACCCCGGGGTGCAGTATGAAATGAATAATTCAAGGCTGTTTGGCACACCGAATGTTGATGCCGACAGCAATTACTGGGGCGGCAGGAATACCGCGCAGATAGATTCGGTAATCCGCGACTTTTTCGATGATGGCACGTTGTCGGTGGTGGTTTATCCGCCGGCACTGAGCTCATCCGTTGTAATAGATACTACTTGCCATGCTACCACTTGCAACTTAACAGTTACAGGAACTGTGGTTGCCGTTTCATGCTATGGCGGCAGCAATGGTTCAATTAATGTGAGCGTTGCTAATGGCACCTCTCCTTATATTTATTCCTGGAATAGCGGAACCAATGCCGAAGACCGCAACGCACTCACAAGCGGGAGTTACGCGGTGACCGTGGTGGACGCACTTGGCTGCTCGGCCACAAAAGGCTTCGTCGTTACACAGCCAGCTTCGCCCGTAGCAGTGGTAAGCGCCGTTGTTTCCGATGCAAACTGCAATGCCGGCGGGGCGATTAATATCACCGCGACAGGCGGCACCGGTCCATACACCTATAGCTGGGGCAATAGCATTACAACAGAAGACCGCACAGGACTGAATCCCGGCAATTACTCGGTTACAGTAAGAGACAATTATCAATGTTTTACAACGCGGTCGTTTACGGTTGGACAATCAGCAGGCCCGGTCGTCAGCGGTGCTGTTACAAATGCCAGTTGTTACAATGGATGCAACGGCGCAATCAACTTATCAGTAACAGGTCTGGCGCCCTTCACTTTCGATTGGGGAGGCGGTTTCGGAACAACGGAAGATACGAGCGGGCTGTGCCCGGGAATTTACAGCGTTATAGTGGCTGATTCAAACAACTGCGGAATCGGCGCTGCATTTACGATTACTGCGCCGCCACAACTGTTTGCTGCTGCCGGCGTTGCAAGCGACGTGAGCTGCTACGGATACAATAATGGTATCGCAGTGGCTGCCGCCGCCGGAGGAACAGCTCCCTACAATTTTGTTTGGAGTAATGGCCAAACGACGGACACAGCAACAGCGCTTACAGCCGGCGTGTACGCGGTAACCGTAACGGATTCTTTGGGATGTATGGCGGTTGCAACTACTCCGATGGCAGACGGGTTCCTGGTATATGTTGGTGTGATTGTAGGATTGAATTCGGCAACGCTTAATGAACATACTACCTATAGCGTGAATGCCAATGCTGCTTATACGTATCAGTGGAACGTAACGAACGGGCTCATTATTTCCGGGCAGGGAACGAACGGCATTGAGGTGGCATGGACTGCGGCGGGTACCGGAACGATTCAACTCATCACGCTGGCACAGGGATGTGGGGATACCGTTTACAAATCGGTAACAATCACAGATACCATCCAAAATTGTTCCGCACTGTTTTATCTCTATCCAGACACCTTTCCGCACGCATATTTTGTAGTGAATACGGCTTCGGGGTCGTCGCAGCTTTCTTATCAATGGAACTGGGGTGACGGAAGCCCGTTGGATACAATAGCTTACCCGGCGCATACGTACAGCACTGCAGGTTTCTATAGTATCTGCCTCACGATCTCAGATTCATCCGGCTGCACGGATACATATTGCAATCCTTATTTCCTGCTGAAAACCGACGGCGAGCTCGCAATGATTCAAGTGAATGTGTATCCGCCTACCTTCACCGGCATTCCCAATAGTTTGCCTGATGACATTGAAGTCTATCCTAACCCCACTGCAAACACTTTCACTATCACCGCAACAACAATACGGGAACAAGTTACCCTGCTGCTCTTTGATGCACTTGGAAAAGAAGTGTTGCACCAAACAGCACAGCCGCAGGAACTCAGTAACGGGTTAATGATTGATATGCGCCTGATGCATGAAGGGATTTATTTCCTCAGCATCCGGGGTGCTGGCGGTAATCGGATGATAAAAGTGGTGAAGTATTAACGGGATGCTCTTCGCTTCCAGATTACAGGATTTCTGCTTGTGTGAAGAATAGCGATCACAAAAAATGGTTTTTCGCTCCATTGTATAATAAATGCCGAAAGGGAATTTTCTGCAAAAAGCAATATGAATATTCCGATACTTCTTCGGGAAAAGAAAAGGATTTCCTTCGATAACGCTTAACACTTTATCCAGCTCTTCGAGAAATTCAATCCAAGATTTTCCTTTTGATTGTTGTACCATTTGGCAGCCTCCTCCGCATCAGCCTCTGATTCGGGCTTAATGACGAGTCGGAAACTCATAACCGTTCCTTGATACGGTTCTTGACATCCTTCCAGCGGCTACCGGCAGCAGGATTTGATTTGTGTTTTGCTAATCTCTGGTCTAAAATTTTTTTATGCTCCCTGGTGAGTCCAGACTGTCTTATTTCTTTGTCCACCAGCTTTTTTATCTTCTCCAACAATGCTGCATTCTCTGTTTCCAGCAAATGCTGCATCAATTCCAGCTTGGTGTTCTTGATATCCATCCTTAAGATATCCGCTTAGTGCCGGGTAATTTCTCCGGTATAGATCTGTCTTGGTCTGCCGATAGGTTGTTTTTCATCTATCATCTCTTTCCACTGTGCAATCCAGCCGGGTAGTCTGCCTAACGCAAACAACACGGTGAAGAGGTGCACCGGGAAACCGATGGCGCGGTAGATGATGCCTGAGTAGAAGTCAACGTTCGGATACAATTTCCTTTCAATGAAGTATTGATCGGTGAGCGCTGCTTCTTCGAGCTGCTTCGCAATGTCAAGAATCGGGTCGTTTACACCCATCTTCTGCAGCACGTTGTCGCAAGCTTTCTTGATGATCTTTGCCCGCGGGTCGAAGTTCTTGTACACCCGGTGTCCGAATCCCATCAGGCGGAAAGAATCGTTCTTGTCTTTTGCCTTGTCAACGTATTTCTTCACGTCGCCGCCGTCGGCTTTGATCTTTTCGAGCATCTCAATCACTTCCTGGTTGGCTCCGCCGTGCAGCGGTCCCCACAGTGCAGCGATACCTGCTGAGATGGCGGCATACAAGTTTGCCAATGATGAGCCGACAATGCGTACTGTTGAAGTAGAGCAGTTTTGCTCATGGTCGGCATGGAGGATCAATAATTTGTCAAGCGCATCGGCAACCACAGGGTCAACCTTGTAAGGCTCGGTTACATTTCCAAACGTCATGTAAAGGAAGTTGGAAACATAGTCGAGGCTGTTATTCGGATAAACGATGGGATGCCCAACGGATTTCTTATGAATCATCGACACAATCGTCGGCATCTTCGCAAGCAGACGGATCATCGTGAGCTGCTTCTTTTCTTCGCTGCGGTTCGGGTCGAGTGATTCGGGATAGAATGAAGAGAGCGAAGAGATCATCGCAATCAACTGTCCCATCGGGTGCGAATTGGTAGGATATGCGGCAAAGATCTCTTTGATATCTTCATGCACCAGCGTGTGACGCTTGATGGTGTTCGCAAAATTTTCAGACTGCTCCTTCGTCGGCTTGTTTCCGAAAATCAACAAATACGCTACATCGAGAAAATTTGATTTTTCAGCAAGCTCTTCAATGGGATATCCGCGGTAGCGCAGGATGCCTTCTTCACCATCCAAAAATGTAATGGCGCTTTTTGTCGCTCCGGTATTTTTATAGCCTACGTCAAGCGTAACGTAACCGGTTTGGTCGCGCAGGTTGGAAATATCAATCGCCTTTTCTTTTTCAGAACCTACCACTACAGGAAGTTCATACGTCTTTCCGTCAAGCTGGATAATTGCTTTGTCCGTTGAGTTTTTAGGAGTTTCTTTTGCAGTTGCTGTAACGTTTTCAGGCATGTTGGAGCTGTTTTTTGAAGTGCAACAAAACTAAGTATTGTGACTCAATTTTAAAACTAGCTCTCTTACACCACAAAGACCTTGACTTGCGTCAAGAATTGGACGATTTTTTGAAGATTATTCACATGATTTCACCTGCTCGGCAGCCGGTTTGCTACCTAAATCAGCGCTTTTTTTGAAGTCCTCGCAGGCAAGCTTCTTGTTTTTGGTATTTACGTAAGCTTGTCCCCTATTATAATAGTAGTCCGCGTCTTTGGGATTGATCTCTATTGCTTTTGTAAGGTGCACAATCGCCTCCGCCGGTTTGCCCATTTCATTTTCAATCACCCCGATGTTGCACAGCGCCCATTCAAAACGCGGCTGAATGATTAACGCCCTTTGCAAATTTGCCAGTGCAGTATCCTTATTGCCGAGCAGGTAATACGCCAGCCCCTGGTTATACAGACTGGTAAAATCCAGCGTATCATTCTTAATTAAGAATCGGAAGTCTTCCACGGCTCCCTTGTAATCCTTCAGCTTCATTTTAACCACTCCCCTGTCATAATATGCATCACCGAACTGCGGTGACAGCGCGATTGTTTTATTTATATCCACAAGCGCACTGTCATATTCGGTGAGCGCATATTTCGCGATGCCGCGGTTGAGGTATTGCGCAGGTTGCTCAGGATATTGTTTGATTCCGTCTGTTAGCAGTTCAATTAGCTTTTCATTATCCATTGTTTCCACTCCGGGCATCATACCGCGCATTTGTTCGACGGGTCCTTTCACTTGCGCAAAAGAAAGTACCGGGATAAAGACGAAAAGGATGGTACGCATACACAATTTCATGAGATGCTGTTTTATTGACAATGTTGTTTTAATAATTCTTCCGATTCGGGACTGCCAAGCTCTATCGCTTTCTTCCATGCGGCGCAGGCACCGGCGTGGTCTTTCAACATGAGCTTTGCCAAACCGATACTATATAATATGTTACCTGATTGTGATTCCAGCTCATATGCTTTCTGATATTCAGCGAGGGCGCCTGCGGCATCGCCTTTATCCAGCTTTGCGTCGCCGTTCTTTAAATACTTATCCGCGGTGACTGTTGTAGAAAGCTGCACGTTCTGACAATTGGCTTTTGTTTTAGCGGCAGCCTCAAAATAACCCAGGCGATAAGCAGCGTCCCAATCTTCGCAGGCTCCGTTCAAATCACCGAGACTCATCTTTGATTCAGCGCGATACCATAACGCAAGCGCGCTGTTGGGATGCAGTTCGAGAGAGAAGTTAAAATCGCTGATCGCATCACGCTGATTGCCGGTCATGTATTTCACGTAGCCTCTCAGGTAATATGCGCGGTAATGTTTCGGATTAAGGGCTATCACTTTTGTAAAATCGTTGATAGCGTCGATATACTTCTTTTGCTCGCTGTAAATTCTGCCTCTTTCATAATACGCATCTTCGGAAGCCGGATTCAGTTTGATCACCTGCGCGTAGTCGCTGATTGCTCCCGTAGCATTGCCGGCTTCGTGTTTTTCTTTCGCCGATGATAATAATGCAGTGATGGCATCGGTCTGCGCACGTAAACCGAAAGCGCAGAGAATAAAAGCAACCGATACGAGTGAAGTTCTCATGAACAAGCATGCGGGTTTCAGCCTGAGCAAATAACTATTGAGTGCTATTGTAATCAATCGCATAAATCAAAGATGAGTCTTTCCGCATAAACAAGGGACATTCAGGCAATACGAAATGATTGAAAATCCATTCAGGCCATCACAGGCTACATGGCTTCGATTGGGTTTGAATTTGGCTGTTAACTTCAATTTCTTTCTTTCGGATGCGCCAAAAATCAGTAGAACAGAAAATGGGATGAAGATTTTTTCGCTCAGCATGATGTAAGTTTTGGCTGTAACGAATTTAATGAATGCGCTATGATTTTTTATTTCTTACTTATAATAAATGCTTGGAATCCTTTGGTGGCAATAGTTACATGGATAATTAAAAATCATTATTGTTTTTTGAAAACAACTATTCGCTTGAAAAAAATTTTTGCAAGTCGGTTTTAATGTACACGTTATACACAAGTTGTAGAAAACTAAACCTTCTTAAAGCTTCATCCGTATAAAAAAGTGATTTAAATTTCACTTGCGTTTTTTATTTACTAATTTTTAAAAACAAAAAAATGCCAGCAAAGAAAGCTAAGAAGCCTGCTAAGAAGGCTGCTAAGAAAAAGAAGAAGTAATAAACTTCTCAATTCTTAAAAGAAAGCCCTCCAGGATGGAGGGCTTTCTTATTTAGCGCTGGTCTGATTGTCTGAATCGCTGATTACGGTTGATTAAATGATTTCGCTGATGAACTCCATTTTACAACGGCGTCACTTGCTCCTAGAAATCATACTTGTTTATGAGGTTTTGCGAAGAGGATACATCGAACGGATTCAGAAAATCAGCGCTATCATATTATCAGCTTAATCAGCGATTCAAACCAACTCATATAGCACTGGCTTGCTGGGGCTCGCATCCAACTCGAAACTTGCAATTTGCAAATTCAGCAAGTAGGTTCCGTCATGCGCATGCGGAGGAACGAAAATCAATTCTGTGATGGTAGCATCCTTGCGGATGTTGTTTGGATACTGCCAAAAAGTTTTATGAAACAATAACTGACCGCCATCTTTTTCGCGGTCAACTGAAGGCAGGTCGACAAGAAAATGTTTTACTCCCATGCTCACCAAAAGCTCCGCGACGGCATGATGCACGTAGGGCGGATTTTTCCCGGAATAATTCCTTTTGAGTTTTAACAAATCATTCGGAAGTGTTCGTAAGATCACGGCATCGCATTTCTTTCCCGCAAGTAACGTCTCTGCCTGCTCGCGATAAATAACTTCATCATCGTTGTCGGTCTTCACGGGGTAAACACTGATCACTTCAGCGATGAAAAAAAATTCCTTCAGGCATTGGTTAATCGTAAAAGGTTCAGCGGTGATGTGACCAACGCATTCCGTATGCGTGCCGTTTCCGTGCGGATTAAACTTCACATTCAGGAAATTAACCGAGCCCCCTCTTTCAACTAATCCGGTGAATGAACCCACCACAACAGGTTCAGCTTCCAGCGGCGGCGCAAAAAAGGCATTCACGCTTTTCTCATCCTTGCTTAATGGGATGGAAATATCTATCGGCAGAGATAAATCCGCCTGGTATTGCTTTAGAGCGTGGTTGATCAGCACCTGCATATATAATAATGAAGATAGTGAAGATTAAAACGCGTTAAACCAAAAGTTGGCGCCACGCCCTTGAAACTAACGGAATAAGCTGAGACTCATCGTGATATCAAGTGAAAATGACGTGAACATTTTATGCCAGATTACGTAAGAAAGGACATTATAAGAACCGTAAAATAAATTTTTATCTTGCAGAACCCTAAACCATTAGAAATTCTTATAGCCAAGCGCGTGAAATTTCATAAACTATCAATCTTAGTCCCTGCATATAATGAAGGCAAAACCGTAACCACGGTGCTTGAAGCCGTTGCCAAGGTAAACCTCATTAATGGTATTGCCCGTGAAATTGTGGTTGTTGACGACGGTTCGAAAGACAACACTGTTGAAGTTGTAAAAAAATTCATTGAAGAAAATCCTGCTTACGGCATCAGGCTGATTGAGCACGGCGTAAACCAGGGTAAAGGCGCTGCGTTACATACCGGCATCAAACATGCCACCGGCGACCTCATCATCGTGCAGGATGCCGACCTTGAGTATGACCCTCAGGAGTTTAATGTTTTATTAAAACCCGTTCTGGATGGATTCGCTGACGTGGTGTATGGCTCACGTTTTATGGGCGGCAATGCGCATAGAATTTTATTCTTCTGGCACTCCATCGGTAATAAGATGCTCACCTTCCTGAGCAATATGTTTACCAACCTGAACCTTACGGACATGGAAACATGTTACAAAATGTTCAGGGCTGATTTGCTGAAGTCGCTCACGCTGCAAGAGAAGCGTTTCGGTTTTGAGCCTGAAGTAACTGCCAAGATTGCGCGTATCCCGAACATTCGCATCTACGAAGTTGGTATCTCTTACTACGGCAGAACCTATGCTGAAGGAAAGAAGATCAACTGGAAAGATGCCGTGCGCGCTGCTTACTGCATGTTCAAGTACGGATTCCTTAGGCTGAAATAAGCTTATACTTTGCCTCGTTCAAGGTACTGTCTTTAAAACCAAATTTTTTTACAACATTATTTTAAGTTTGTACTAACGGAAAGAGGGCCTCGGGCGATTCGTTGTACCGATGTCCATCTAGTGTAGTGCTGCCAGTTGGCGGCACTATTTTTTTCTGGGCGGTTGGTAGCTTCTTATCGTCGCTTAACGGAAAGAGGGCTCTGGGCTCCTCGTTACCCGATGTGCCTGCTTGAGGCTGATCATAGTTTTCCTGGAATACTTCGTCTTTTACCCAAAGGGCATAGATAAAAACAAGCAATTTCTTCTGAACAGCCACATAGCCTTTCATTTTTATGCCGGTGCGCTCATAGACCCTGTTAAATAAATTGACGAAAGGTTTTTGATTGTGGTTTACTGCACTAAGCGCCGGCAAGTAAAGAATCCGTCTGATACGATTGTTACCCTGCTTGGAGATTCTGGTTCTTCCAATTCGGGTTCCGGATTCGTTTTCTATCACATCGTAACCACAATACTTAACCAGTTGCCTGATGTTGCTGAATAAAGCGAAGCCATTGGTTTCAGCAATAACCGTAGCAACGGTAAGTAATCCTAGCCCCTTTATCCTGGTGATATTCTGCACTTTTCTTGCAACATCAGCATCCGAATAGATATATTCACGCAGATGCTGTTCTAATTTTTCTAACTGCCCTTGTATCTCCTTTAGCATTTGTTTGGGGTATTTTACCACCTCCTTAGATACAAGACCACTGTGCTCAAATGCGTGGAGCATATTGGCAAAGCTGGTCTTCATTTCCTGCAGCCTTTGATGATACCTGGTCAGTTGGCGAAGCTTGTAAAAATATTCAGCCATCGGCTGCCACTGTGCATGTTTTTGCTCTGCACACATCCGTGCTAAACCCCACGCATCAATTTTATCATTCTTGGTTTTTAAACCAATCGACTTCATGTATGACCTTGCTTTGCTGGGCAATACAACAGTAATTGGATGTTGTTCCCTTTGGAGATAGAGAGCTACCTGTTCATGATAAATACCGGTAGCCTCCACTAAAAAATGAATCGGCAAATTCAGTTTCTGATGCTTTCGAGACCAAGAATCTAACTCCTTGTGACCGCCTGCAGTATTACTGAACTGGCGTCTACCTTGAATGCGTTGATTTTGATTGGTATCCAGTTCAATAAAACAAACATCAAGTTTGTCCTTTGAAACGTCGATCCCAACTGCATACTTAATCGTTTGACTCATCTGACTAAATTTTAAGGTTATTTAAACAAAGCCGAAAACTGCTCCTTCCGTTAATACTCATTATTCAGGATTATCTACGAAGGATATCCACTTGGTACTGTTGTAACTCTGGAAGAAGAACTAAGGTTGGAGATTCCTTGAACTCAACATCGCCCTAGCGTGTATGTTTTGAGGCTCTGATTACCAACCTTAGTCTTCAGCTTCTATAAAATTGATGAAATTGCAAGGATATGAGTTTTGACGCGCAGGGCTTTGAGCGCAGGCTAACCTTGGACGTCAGTGCGGATTTAATCCTTTTCTATTTCTTTTCCTGATTTTTTCAAAAAACAAAGTTGTCAATCAGTAAACTTTTTATCTTTGCTTCCCTTTTAAAGGAGGTGAGGTAGCTCAGTCGGTAGAGCAAAGGACTGAAAATCCTTGTGTCGGGGGTTCGATTCCCTCTCTCACCACAACTTAAAACCCGCTCAACATTGAGCGGGTTTTTTTATTTATAGCCTTGAAGGTTATTGACGCCGAAGTGGGTCCAATGGAAATTCTATCGAGATACTTTTCCTTGTTCATGATACCTTTTATAATAACAAAAGTTCCAAAAACCATCGTGAGCCCTCCGCAGACAAATGAAAATTTGGCTGGCTTTTTATAATCTCTTACCTGCACCCTGCCATGATTATCGGTATAGTAATCAAGCTTGTCCTTCAAATAAATTCCCAACCCGATAAAACCACCACCTAAGGCAAACACTGTGCTTCCGCCGATAAACTGACCTTTATACTTCTTTTTCAAATCCGCCAGCGAGATAGAATCTTTTTTTGATGCAGGGGGAGCAGACTCAAGGTTCAACTCTTTCTTCTTTAAAAGGTCGTACTCTTCATCGGTGATAAGTCCCTTATCATGTAAATCCTGGTAGCGTTGCAGCTTTATTTCTGTACTATCGGTTTGAGCAAAGCACCGCAGGCAAAAAAATAGAAGGAAGAAAGCGATAAAGATTTTCATTTCTCTTCTATTTTACTATTTCAACCGCCGCCTTTCCCGACTGCGATAAAAGCACCATGTGATAAACTCCTGCCGGAAGCTCCGCGGGCAACAAAAACCGTTTAGCATGATTTCCACTTTCCGTTTTCTCGTTCCTCAAAAAAGTCTTCATCACTCTACCTTGCATATCAACCAGTTGGATTGTAACCGATTCGGTTTTATCAAGAGTGAAGTTAAGTAAGATAACATCCCCAACCGGATTGGGTGAAACAGAAAGATGGTCATTATAAGAAGAAGTAGTTCCTATACCGGTTGTTACATCATTCACGTACCGCGCAACAGCAAAATCAAACCCTCCTCCGTTGAAAGCTGCTCCCGCGGCAACTATTTTCCAATCAGCATCAAAAGCCAAACCGTTAATTCCATCATTACCGCCGATCACAGCGCTCACTTTTCCTCCGTTTCCAAAAGTAGGATCAAGGTTTCCGTCAGCTTCAAACCGTGCTAACGCAAACTGATCTGCACTGCCGGTTAAGTTTGAGCCTCCTACTACAATTTTATCATCGGGCTGCACCAGCAGCGAAGTGATTTGATTGTTTTGTGCGCTGAACGCGGTTGTAACAAGCCCATTGGTTCCAAAGGTGCTGTCAATGTTTCCATCTAGGTTGTAGCGTACAAGCAGAAAATTATTGTTGGCGGTTGACGTACCGGCAAAACCTGCGAGCACAATTTTTCCATTTGATTGAAGTTTAACGTCATTAATAGTAACATCTAAATTCCCGGCAGGATTGATTGCGATACCATCTTCGCTAAAACTGCTGTCGGGCGTGCCGTCTGAAAGATATCGGACAATCGCAGCTCCCCAGCGCAAGGTGCTGTCATTAAAGCTTTCTCCCGCCAGCACGATCTTGTCGTCAGGCTGAATCACGACTCCGAATGCGATAGCAGAACCTGCACCCACCGTGGTTACTACACTCCCGTTATCATTAAAGGTGGAATCCAACGTCCCGTTTAAATTGTAACGCACTACCGCAAATTCGTTACTTGACTGTCCGGAATAACCTGCAAGCAAAATCTTGCCGTCATCCTGAATTGCCAAAGCATTTCCAAAATCGGTGCTACCCAATGGAGTAGTTACTTTTCCGTCCGTTCCAAAATTTGCATCGGGAGTTCCATCACTGTTGTATTGTGCCAGTGCGAATTCAAACCCGGATCCATTAAAAGTGTATCCACCCAAAATAATTTTTTCATCCGAAGCCCTGAACCCAATGCTTGTGGCGATATCATCCATTCCAGAAAAATCGATCAGCACGATTCCTGTGGAGTTCAAACTGCTATCCGGCGAACCGTCGGGATGATAACGAACCACGCAGAAGTCATTATCGGTTCCGTTATTAGCATAGCCTCCGACTAAAATTCTACCATCAGTTTGTATGGTCACCGATTTCGCGGTCCCATTATTATCCGGAAGGCTGGTTGATAACTTGCCATCCAGGCTGAATGTGCTGTCAGGCAAACCGGCCTGTCCAAATAGTGAGACCGGGCAGAGAAAAAGCAGGAAGAGGACGAAGGGTTTCATGACGTTGGTTTTGAATGCAAAGATGCAATGGACTGCAATGAAAATGAAATTTGCATACTGCCGCTTTCAAAACGCATTGTTTATGTCCGTGATGTGGTGAAAGCTTAACACAAATTACCTTGACGGTTTGTTACCTTTAGCTTGTGAAAACTTTACAGACGGACTTCTTTAAAGCTATTACCACCGGGTTTGCAGAAAGCCTCCACCGGGCATCTCAAAAACCTAATAAAAAGAATATCCATGCGCTTCGCGTTGCTTCTAAAAAGATACATGCTTTGCTGTTATTTTTAGAATCCACGGCTCCGGAAAAAGTAAACTCCAAAAAAATCTACCGCCATTTCAATAAGCTGTTTTCAAAAGCCGGGAAGTATCGCACCACGCAACTGCACATAGAGGAGCTTGAAGAACTATCCGGGAAGGTGGCCGGGAAAGAACTTAAAAAGCTGAAAGAAAAGCAGAAAAAGAAACAAAAGAACCTGCAACTCCACATAAAAGAGTTCAACCGGAAAAAGCATCTCAAAAAAATTGACGAGCTGATAAAAAAACCTGGTTCTAATACTGCTCTTAACGGAAAGGCAACATACGCCTTCGCAATACACGCGATTAAAGACTCCATTCAATTATCGGGGAAGCAGGTTTTTCACCGGGCACGCAAGCATTTGAAGGATGCCCACTATTTGCTGGAAACACTGCCGCATGATGCAAAAGCAAAGGCATTGCTTTATGTTTTTGCACCAATGGAAAAGAAAATAGGCCGGTGGCACGATTTGCAAGGGTCGTTACCACTGTTTCAAAAACTTGCGGATAAACATAAAGACGGTACGTCAGCTCTGCAAATCCGAAACAAAGCAAAAAGAATAAATAAGGAAATAGCAAAGCTGGAATCTGAATTGAAATCCGACTTCAGTCAGCTGAAAAATAAGGTGCTCAAAGCCATTTGATTTGTAACCGCTCACGGGTCTACATCCAGCTCTACCCTTACTGATTTGTACTCTACGTTCTGCCGAAGTCTTTCCAATGATTGAAGCAATAGATTTTTGTTTGCACTGAGACTAATTGCCTTCGGCATTTTCAAAAGCACATCCTGCAGGTACAGGTTTTTGACCATTCCGATGGGAGGTGTCACCGGACCGAGAATGGTTCCCTGGAAACTTTCAGCTAATAGTTGAATGAAATGCCTTGCAGCGCTCAGCACTATTTTTCTTTCCTTGTGCTTTAAAACAACATGAATGAGACGAGTGTAGGGTGGATAGCTGAACTCTTTCCTAAACCCCATCTCGTGATAAAAGAAATTCTCAAAATCATGCTGCAGCACAAACTTCAAAACAGGATGTTCACCGTCGAATGCCTGGATAAACACTTTGCTTTCGTGACCTTTCCTTCCAGCCCTGCCGCTTACCTGCTGCATCAGTTGAAATCCACGCTCGTTGGCACGGAAGTCGGGAAAACCAAGCAACTGGTCTGCGCTTAACACCCCGATAAGACTCACGGCATCAAAATCCAACCCCTTTGTTACCATCTGCGTGCCCACAAGAATGTCAAACTTTCTTTTTTCAAAATCATGAATGATCTGCTCGTGCGCTTCGCGTGAGCGTGCTGCATCCAAATCCAGGCGTACAACACCTGCATCAGGAAAAAAGATTTTTATCTCTTCTTCAATCTTCTCAGTGCCAAAACCGCGGATGCGGATATCCGTTGACTCACATTCAGCGCACTTGCTCACCACCTCCGTTGAATAGCCGCAATAATGGCAGCGTAATGTGTTCAGGTGTTTATGATAAGAAAGGCTTACATCGCAGTTGATGCACTTGGGTATCCAGCCGCAATTATAACAAGCCAGATAAGGCGCAAAACCACGTCTGTTTTGGAAAAGAATTACCTGCTCCTTTTTTCCAAGCGTTGTTTTTATTGCATCAATGAGCGTGGTTGAAAAATTAGAGTGCATCCTGCGTCTCTTCATCTCATCACGAAGATCAACGATTGCGATATCCGGCAGTTGCACGCCACCGAACCGTTCTGTCAGTCGCACAAAACCATATTTACCTTGTCGCGCATTGTCGTAGCTCTCTATTGAAGGTGTGCCTGTCCCGAGCAGCACCTTCGCTTTCGTCTCATGCGCAAGGTAGATGGCAGCATCACGTGCCTGGTAGCGCGGCGCCGGGTCAAACTGTTTGAAGGAGGAATCGTGCTCCTCATCAACAATCACCAAACCTAAGTCAGAGAAAGGCAGGAACAACGCTGAGCGCGCTCCTATCACGGCTTTATATTCTTTGCGCAACAGCTTGTTCCAAATCTCAACGCGTTCATTGGCACTGAACTTTGAGTGATAGATTCCAACGGCATCACCGAACACCGCACGCAGCCGCCTGATGAGTTGTGTCGTAAGTGCGATTTCAGGAAGCAGGTAGAGCGCCTGCTTGCCATGGGCAACTGCTTCTTTTATCAGCTCCATGTAGAGCTGCGTCTTTCCTGATGACGTTACACCGTGAAACAGCACCACTTCCTTTCTTTCAAACCACTGCTGGATCTCGTCCAGTGTTTTTTGTTGGGCAGCGCTTAATGTAAATTCTTTTTTCTCCGCTACTTCAGTATCCCACCACAGCCTATCCACCTCCTTTTTCTGCTCCTGCAAAATGCCTTTCTGCACCAGCTGTTTTACCGCGGCCGTTGAGATACCGGAGCTTTCTACCAGCTCCGCCTTTTTAATTTCCGCTGCACCCGCCTGCAGAAATGCCATCAATGCTTCTTCCTGGCGTTTTGCTTTTTTTAGCTCATCCAGCGCTTTGCTGAGCAGTTCCTCATCTGTGTATTCGGGAGCCAGTTCAAGATACGTCTCCGTCTTGGGCTTGTATTTTTCCACCAGCTTCTCAAATGCATACACCGCATTTTTCTCAATCAACGATTTGATGAGCGCATGCACCGTCTTCCGGCGCGTCAGCTTTTCGATTTGCTGCACGCTCAGCGTCTTTTTTATTCTCAGCGCTTCCATCACCATGAACTGCGCATGGTCAAAACGCGACTCATCTTCGTCCCATTCCGGATGCAGTGCGATGTTCGTTTCGCTGTCCAGCTTCAGTCCCTGCGGCATGGCCGCATTCATCACCTCACCCAGTGTACAGAGGTAGTAAGATGCAATCCATTTCCAGAATTCAATGTTGTGGGGATGCACTACGGGCTCATCATCGAGCACTTCAAGAACGGGCTTCGCTTTATGCAGCTCGGGTTTGTTGTTGTGCAGCCTGTCCACCAGCGCAGTATAAATCCGGCGTGCCCCAAACTGCACTACCACCCTTTTACCGATGCCGATATGCGCACGATGTTCTTCCGGCACCTCATATGTGAAGGTGCCCGCGACGGGAAGCGGAAGAATTACATCAACAAACTGCATGGTTCAAAATTCACGCAAAGATGCGAAAGGCGCAAGGGAAGAGATTAGAGACTCCTTACAATTTTTACGAACTCGGCTGCCTGCAGCGATGCGCCGCCAATTAGCCCACCGTCAACATCAGGTTTGTTAAAGAGGCTGGCCGCATTGTCGCCCTTCACGCTGCCACCATAAAGTATTGTAGTAGCGTCGGCAATAGAGTTGCTGAACTGTTCTTTCAGCAGGTTGCGGATGAAAAGATGCATCTCCTGCGCCTGTTCCGGAGAGGCATTTACTCCAGTACCAATTGCCCAAATAGGCTCATACGCAATTACTACCGACTTCATTTCTTGCGCCGAAAGAGAGAAAAGGCTTTTCCTCACCTGGTTGCTTACATAATCCAGATGTTGCTTTTTCTCGCGCACTTCAAGCGGCTCGCCGCAGCAAAAAATCGGTCTCAGCCCATGCGCAAGAATAGCTTTCACTTTATGCGCAATCAGTTCATCCGTCTCACCGAAAAGTTGTCGCCGTTCTGAGTGACCGGTGATGATGTAATCTACACCAACCGATGCCAGCATTGGTGCAGACACTTCACCGGTAAATGCGCCGCTGTCTTTGTGATAGCAGTTTTGTGCTCCAAGCTTAATGAAATCCGAGCTTCTTAGCACTTTCGCTATTTCAGAAAGGTGAATAAAAGGCGAACACAGAATCACAGTCTCCTTCGGTGGATTTTTTTCCAGTTCAACTACAATGTCAACAGCAAGCTGTACGCCTTCCGTGAGGAACTTATTCATCTTCCAGTTGCCGGCTACTATTTTTTTACGCATGTGGGTTGGTTATTTTAGGCAGTGCGGGTTGTCATTTCGGATGAAAGGTGATACTCTTGGTATTCCCCTCCTTGGAGGGGAATACCGAGCTAATCGCACTTACCGAGTTCTTTACTTTATCCTACTCATCATTCTTCAACCGGTACTGCCCTGTATACTCAAAAATCTCTTTCCAAATCTTCTTCTCTGTCGCATCCATCGTTATTCCCCTGCGTTTCATTACACGCTCAGCCGTTTCAACTGCCTTTTGCAAGCTATATGTTGAAAACCCGTGACCGCCTCCCCATGAGAAAGATGGAATAAAATTTCTCGGGAAGCCTGCTCCGAAAACATTCGCTGAGAATCCTACCACCGTTCCGGTGTTAAACATCGTGTTGATGCCACACTTGGAATGGTCGGCCATGAACAGTCCGCAGAATTGCAATCCGGTATCTGTAAATGTTGCTGAGGGATAATGCCACAGCTTCACGTCGGCGTAATTGTTCTTGAGATTGGAATTGTTGCTATCGGCGCCAATGTTACACCACTCGCCAATCACTGAGTTACCAAGGAATCCGTCGTGCGCTTTATTAGAGAAACCGAAAATCACAGAATTATTTACCTCGCCACCCACTTTGGAATGCGGTCCAATTGTAGTAGCTCCGTAAATCTTAGAGCCCATCTTCAGCGTAGAATGTTCGCACAAAGCAAACGGCCCGCGAATCAGCGAGCCTTCCATCACCTCCGCATCTTTGCCAATGTAAATTGGTCCGGTAATAGAGTTTAAAACCGAGCAGCTCACCTTCGCTCCTTCCTCAATAAACACATCCGTGCCAAGCACTTGATTTGTACTATCCGGTTTTTGCGATTTACGTCCTTTCGTGAGCAGATTGAAATCCGCGATGAGGGCTTTATCATTCTTTGAGAAGATATCCCACATATTCCGTATCACCACAACTTCTGCCGAGTATTGTTTTGATTTGCCGCTTGCTTTTTTTGGAAGCGCTGCTTCCTTACTAAGTACTGCAATCACCGTTTCATCCTTCATCAGGCTCTCTCCTGATTTTAGCCCTCCGATTTCTTTCAGCAGGTTTTCATCAGGAAGCACCGCGGCATTTATCAGCAGGTTCGTAGATTCCTTTTTAACGGGGTATTTTTTTGAGAGATAAGCTTCGGTCAGTATGCTTGCAGTGCTGCCCGTAACGTGTTGCCATTTATCCCGAATGGTGAGAATGCCAATGCGGATGTCAGCAATGGGACGAGAAAACGTGAACGGCTGCAGATTGCCGCGAATGGTGGCGTCGTCGAAGAGGATGAGGTTGGGGAATTGCATTGCGCGGTGAAATTAACGAATTGCGAAGATGAAAACCGCAATTAGAATACTACCTCTGTATTACAAGCTTTCTTGTAACGGAACTGCTGCCGATACGAATGGACATAAAGTAAAATCCAGGATTGAAACTATCCGTTGCGATGTGCAAGGGGAATTGCTGAGCATGATTTGCAGCAAAGATTTCTTTTCCTGTGACGTCGTGAAGTGTAATAGTTGCGTCGTAGGAAATGGGATGATTGAGGTTGATTGTTACTTCATTGGTGGCGGGGTTAGGATATATGGAGATCGCGTTGTCAGTTAATTCTGGAGAGGAGATACCCGTGAATAGAGTGCCGTAAGTACAACCGGCTTTTTGATAGAATAGTAAATGATCGGTTAATAAACCTCCGGTAGAGCTCCAACTTGATAAAGCCCCTATTCCCTCAATCAAATTTATTTCTTCGAATATTCCGTCGATTACCGGAAGCAAACAGGAATCAGCAGACGGGTAATATTCATAGTTTTTAAAAATTGCACTCCTTCGTGGGTAACAAGAGCTGTCGATCCAATAAAGGTCGTAATCAATGTATTCATGCCACCGGAGTATATCATTTGTGCCATGAGTAAATTCTTCTGGTTGCGTTTCTATTACTTTTCCGTTCAGGTTAGAGTAAGAAATGCCAATTGTATCCCGATTATGACTTTCACGAATAATGCTATCCGAACGACCCCAGTTAAAAAAATAACGATGAGAATCTATTTCTACCGTGTAATAAACGGTGTTTAAATCCGTCGAAAACGATTTATCCAGGTAATGATAAAGTATATAGGTATTATCGCCTACATAGCTTGCGGTTGATCTATAGATTTGTATTTTATCGCCCACTTCAAAATCATATACTTCTCGCCATGTTAAAATCCCTTTATCGGTAATGTGATAAGAAAAGGTATCATTTGGAAACTCATAAAAATGCAATAACGTGGTAAAGCCTCTGTGCTTGGCGATTTGGATCTTTTTACCATTGAGCGGATGTGCGATGACATTATTACTATTGTCCTTTGCCTCAAGAAGAATTGTTTTGACGGAATCATAGGTTCCTAAAATATTTTCAGATGATACCGTACTGACGGTTGCCTCCAGGTAATTTCCGTTATCAAGTTGAAACAACCTCCAGGATTCTCCTTGCAGTGCAAGCGTTTTAATAAAAATGGAATCCTGATCCTTATTAAAGAAAACCTGGGTTCCGTTGGGTTTTGAAATCACTTGCCTACCGAGCCAGCTTGCTCCTTTTGGATTCAATGAATATTCTGCAAATTGTTCTCCTGAGCAGTGGCTGGTGTCGTGGCGCACGGTATTGAAGCTGTAATAAATTGTATCCAAACCATCCGAATAAGAAGAATCAATACTGATCGCTCTTATCAGTCCCGAATCATTCATGAAATACACCGCTGTATCAGGCTGAACAGCCCGGTAGTTCTGCGCATAGCAGAGTCCACACACTAAAATCATCGGAATGGCGCAGAGGGACTTCATGAGGGTACTTTTTCCTTAGACAACAAATTAACGCGAATGATGCACGAATATGTCAGAAAAATGTCAAATTCAACTAAAAACACCTTCTGAATTAACTTTGCACCATGTCCGCCAAACATAAAAAAGAAGAAAAGCTCGACACCGAGCTGCTGCGTCATTTCATGCTTGGCGGCACGGATAATAAAGACGCAACCGCTTACTCCAAAAAGTCAGCTGGGAAAGTCGATTTGCATTTGGATGAAACGTCAAACGATTATGATTTGCTTTCTGACAATGAAAAACTGGATATCCAGCTTAAACATTTGGAGAAGCAAATCAACCGTGCGATAACAAGCGGCTGTCATAAGTTGGAAGTGGTACACGGCAAAGGCGCAGGAAAACTGAAAGGCGCAGTGGAAGCATTATTAAAAAAGCATCCTGCCGTGAAAGGTTTCCGTACCTTAGATGACAGGAAACATCAGGGAGGCGCGCTGGAGATTACATTTAAATAAGTTCTTTGAAGATATGGCTGCATCACGTTCTATCGATCTCCCGAGTACTCGGGAGGTAGGAAAGTCCGGGCAACACAGAGCATTGCACCTGCTAACGGCAGGGAGCCTGAGCAATCGGGCTACAGAAAGTGCCACAGAAAATAACAGCCTTGAGCAATCAGGGTAATGGTGAAAACGTGAGGTAAAAGCTCACGGTCCGCAATGGTAACATGGCGGAAGGGTAAACCTTGCAAGTTGAAAAGCCAAATATACTCCGGTCCCGCGCAAGCGGGATACAGTGACTCGCTCAATTCCGCACGAAAGTGCGGAAACCGGAGGGGGTTGGCTGATAGAGGTTGCGAGCAATTGCAATCCCAGATAAATGGTAGAACCCCGAGTAATCGGGGACAGAACCCGGCTTATAGTGGTGTGGCCTCTTTATTAAGCTTCAAGCCTCAAGCTACAAGCCGTAAGCTAAACATGTAATATTTGTTTGATTAAAAAAAGCTTGCAGCTAGCAGCTTGAAGCTTGTAGCTAACTTCCTGTCAGTAACTTTCATTTCGCTTTTTTAGAAATGTTCTCATTTTTGCGGCCTAATTTCACCGCATGCCTCTTTTTTTAGACAGAGGCAATCATTCTAAACCAACAAACTGAGTCATGCCAAAAATTTTAATCATTGATGACGAGAAAGCCATCCGCAAAACCATGCGCGAAATCCTGGAGTATGAAAGCTACCAGGTAGATGAAGCCGAAAACGGAATTGACGGGCTGAACAAATTGCGCGATGAGCACTATGATATTGTATTGCTCGACATTAAGATGCCGAAGATGGACGGCATGGAAGTGCTGGAGGAGGCACAGAAGATAAATTCCGACCTGCCCATCATCATGATCTCAGGCCACGGCACCGTAGAGAGCGCCGTGGAGTCTGTGAAGAAAGGCGCGTTTGATTTCATCTCCAAGCCACCGGACCTCAATCGCCTGCTCATCACCATCCGCAATGCGATGGACAAATCGAACCTCGTTACTGAAACGAAGGTGCTGAAGCGCAAGGTGACGAAGACACGCGAGATAATCGGCGATTCACCAACCATCAAAAAAATTAAAGAGACCATCGAGCGCGTTGCTCCTACGGATGCGCGCGTGCTGATTACCGGCGAGAATGGAACAGGTAAAGAACTGGTAGCTCGCTGGATTCACGAGAAGAGCCAAAGAGCAAGAGGCCCGTTGGTGGAAGTGAATTGTGCTGCTATTCCTTCAGAGCTGATTGAAAGCGAGCTGTTCGGACATGAGAAAGGCGCGTTTACCTCTGCACTCAAGCAGCGCATCGGCAAGTTTGAATCTGCAAACGGCGGAACACTGTTCCTGGATGAAATTGGCGACATGAGCCTCTCCGCGCAGGCAAAGGTGTTGCGCGCACTGCAGGAAAATAAGATTACGCGTGTAGGCGGTGAAAAAGAAATTCCCGTTGACGTGCGCGTGATTGCGGCCACTAACAAAGAGATCGTGAAGGAGATTGACAAAGGCAACTTCCGCATGGACTTGTATCACCGTCTTGGCGTTATCCTCATTCACGTGCCTACGCTGAATGAGCGCGCTGACGATATTCCGCTGCTGGCTGAAAAGTTCGTGAAGGAAATTTGCGAAGACTCAGGACTGCAGAAAAAGACAATTACTCCCAAAGCGTTACAGGCGCTGCAGCAGATCAAATGGAGCGGCAACATCCGCGAGCTGCACAACATCATGGAGCGTCTTGTTATCCTCAGCGAGCAGAAGATCACCGAAGAGGAAGTGAAGAACTTTGTTCCTTCAACACAATCGCGCCTCGACCCGACGGATCTGTTCGAGCAGTTCAACAAATTCCAGAACTTTAAAGACTATATCGAAAAGCTGTTCATTGAGCACAAGCTGCGCAAGAACAACTGGAACGTGTCAAAGACCGCCGAAGAGATCGACATCCAGCGCAGCCATCTCTATAATAAGATAGAGAAGTACGAGCTGCAGAGGAATTGAGCATTGGGTGTTGTGCTTGAACTGTGGAAGAAATTCTAAATATCAAGCACCAAATCCTAAACAAATTCCAATATCTAAATTTCAAAACGTCAGGCTCAACGTTTGGAATTTAGAATTTTGAATTTGTTTGAGTTTTAGAATTTAGGATTTGGAATTTTCATTCCACCGTCACCGACTTCGCCAGATTCCTCGGCTGGTCGACATTGCAGCCGCGCATTACGGCGATGTGATAGGCAAGCAGTTGGAGCGGTACTACGGAAAGTATCGGGGTAAGGGGCTCTTCTGTTTCGGGAATTTCAATCACGAATTCAGCGAGGTTCTTAATGACTTCATCCCCCTCTGAAACGATGGCAATCACCCTACCCTTTCTTGCTTTCACTTCCTGGATATTGCTGATGATTTTATCGTAAGCGCTGATGTTGGTGGCCAGAAATACTACCGGCATCGCTTCATCTATCAGGGCAATCGGACCGTGTTTCATCTCGGCTGCAGGATAGCCTTCAGCGTGGATGTAAGAGATTTCCTTCAGCTTCAATGCGCCTTCCAATGCTACGGGGAAATTGTATCCGCGGCCGAGGTAGAGGAAGTTCGAAGTGTCTTTAAATGTCTCTGCGATTTCTTTAATGTGCGCGTTATTTTCGAGCACGCGCTTGATTTTATCGGGAATGGCGTCAAGCTCATTCACTAGCTGCAAAAACCGTGAATCGGAGATAGATCCGTTCTCATGTGCGATGGATAATGCCAGCAGTGTAAGCACAGTAACTTGTGCTGTAAATGCCTTGGTGGAGGCAACCCCAATTTCGGGACCTGCGTGTGTATAGATACCGGCGTGGGTGCTTCTCGGAATAGATGAACCTACCACATTGCAAATACCAAGTATCGTGGCGCCTTTGGCTTTTGCCAGCTCGATAGCGGCAAGCGTATCCGCGGTTTCGCCTGACTGCGAAATGGAAAGCACTACATCATTCTCATGGATGATCGGGTTGCGATAGCGGAATTCTGATGCATAGTCCACTTCCACCGGGATTCTCGCCAAATCTTCCATCAGGTACTCCCCTACCAGCGCCGCATGCCATGAAGTGCCGCACGCAGTCATAATAATGCGCTTTGCACGCAGCAGCTTATCGTGATAATCTTTGATACCACCAAGTGAAACCAGTCCTCTTGCCGCATTCAATCTTCCGCGCATACTATCGCGCACGGAGGTGGGCTGCTCATAGATTTCCTTGAGCATGAAGTGGTCGTAGCCGCTCTTCTCCAGCATTTCCAACTGCATCTCCAGCTCCTGCACATAAGGCGTCTTGCTCTTGTTGTGTATCGTCTTAATGCTCAGCTGACCGTTGCGCGTCACCAATGCTATTTCTTCATCATTCAGATACACCACGTTCTTCGTATGCGCCACAATCGGCGTGGGGTCTGATGCGAGGAAGAATTCATTCTCACCGATACCAATCACGAGCGGGCTCCCCTTGCGGGCTGCAATCAGCATATCAGGGTTATCCTTCGAAAGGATCACGATGGCATAAGCGCCTACCACTTCATTCAGCGCCATGCGCACTGCTTCCAGCAGGTCAACATTGCTGTTCGTCTTGATATCCTCTATGAGATGCACCAATACTTCCGTATCCGTATCACTTGTAAAATGATGTCCGCGGCTCGAAAGCTCTTCTTTCAGCGAAGCATAGTTCTCGATAATGCCGTTGTGAATGATAGTGATGTTGCCCGACTCAGAAACGTGCGGGTGGGCGTTCGTGTCGTTCGGCGCTCCGTGCGTAGCCCAGCGCGTGTGGCCGATGCCGATGGTGCCGGTTACGTCTTTCCCCTTGGTGTGCGATTCAAGGTCGCTTACTTTCCCGGCACACTTATATACCTTCAGGCTTGCATTCAGAATAGCCACCCCGGCACTGTCGTACCCCCTGTATTCAAGACGCTTCAGCCCGTTGATGAGAATAGGATAAGCATCCCTTTTTCCTACGTATCCAACAATTCCGCACATGGTTATTCTATTATGTCGTAAACTAAATTCAGCTTCAGCGCGTATTTCGAATTACCGCCGCCGCCCGCCACAATGCGATCCGGAACCTGATAACGTTTATCCGGTAAGATAAATATACCAAAATCTTTCCGTTCCCCCGAGGCTACCTGTTGATAGTAGCGCGACAGGCTGAATTTATACTTTATTAACTTTTCATTGGTCACTGAATCGGTGTCTTCCTCCTTATTTCCCCCGAAAATCGTCGACGGAAAAGACTGGTCGGGCGTTATCCCGTTAAAATTCCCGAGCGAATCACTCATCAGTAATGTTAGCTTCGCCGGAGGAGTAAAAACAGTATCGTTATCAAGAGACTCCGGTAGAACTGTCACTTCCAGCTCCGCTTTGTTAATCAGGATATTGCCGAGGTTCCTGAGGTTCGGCACCACCACTTTAGTATAGAGCCCCGCCAATCCCTGGATGTACACCACGCTGTCTTCATTCGCGTGGATTTGCACGCTGCGGTAGTCATGCTCATAATGGTTTACCACCAAATCGGGCAAAGCTGGAAAGTAGTTGGAAGTATCATTACCTTCCACATCGTGACAATAAACCACGATCTGCACTCCGCCAACAAACGGGTCGAATGCCATCACTCCTAAACCGCCGCCACCCCGGCTTGTTGTGATATAGAGTCCTTTAAAAAATGCCCTGAAACTTTCAGCATCCGCAAAATCTGCGGTGCCTGAAGCGCTGGTAAATTTTTCTCCAAAGCTGTTGCTCAGCCTGATGCGCAATGACGGAGGATACGTGATGCCATTAATTTTCAGCGTGTCTTTAGTGTTGGGAATAAAAGTTTTTGTGCCCACCGGGTTGGGCTTCACCGCAAATGTTTGGTCTGAGAAGTAGTTCACCGAATCAACAATATCCTCTGCCATTTCATACACCTCAACCGTTTGCGGCACGCGCCAGTCGCCATAACCCGGCGGATAGTACCAGAGCATCAGCGCCACGGAATCAAGCGTTACCGTAGTATCGTCAAAAGCAAAGTTGTTGCTTCTTAAAGTAAAAGGGATATAGAAGCTGGCATGCGTAGAGCCCAACAACGGGTCGTTCATGGAGCCGAGCAGGGCCAGGGTTGCTCCGCTTACGTCAATGGAATCGTCTTCCACCACGGTTGTCTTAAGCGAAAGCGTATCCGTGTAATTCAACCCCAGGTTATCATCCGGGATAAGGGCCGTATCATCCAGTGTAGGTTTCTTGCAGGCGCAAAGAAATATCCCTGCTGCAAGCAAAAAGGTTAGCGCGCGCTGAAAGGTCATCCTTTTTCTTCCTCTTATTTGCCTTTCAATACGGTCTGGTAAAATTTCTGGTAAGCTTCTTTGTAGGTCTCTTCGGGCTGAAAGTCAAGCACAGGTTTTCCGTTTTTGTTGATTAACGTGCTCACTTCTTTAGATATTTTCTTGTTGCCGATAATTATTGCATCAGCAAAAGCAGAGCCGCCTAAATCAAGGCCCGCATTGTTCGATTTCTCATAGTACTTCACCTCTGCGGCAGGCTTTTCTGCTTTAGGTCCGCCGATCTTCTTCGGGAAATCCTTCGAGAACGTTTCGCTGAACTGGTTGTCATACACCGAATAGATCACCTTTGTGTTCTTAAATACCGGGTCGTCTTTATATTGTGTCTTCAGGTAGTACGGAATGAGGCTTGTCATCCAGCCGTGGCAGTGGATCAGGTGGGGAGGCCAACCGAACTTGCGCACGGTTTCCAGCACGCCTTTACAGAAGAAGATCATCCTGTCCTCATTATCAGCGTAAAACTTCGACTTCTTATCACGGAACACAGCCTTTCTGCTGGTAAACAGCTCTTCGTTATCCAAAAAATAAACCTGCAACCTGATACCCGGGAGCGACGCTACCTTAATAATGAGCGGGTAATCTTCATCACCCACCGAAATATTGATACCGGAAAGTCTAACTACTTCGTGTAACCTGTTTCTTCTTTCGTTAATATTGCCGAAACGCGGCATCAGCACCCGCACATCCATCGTGCCACCGAAAATGCTTTGAGGAAGCCCTGACGTGATCGCGGCTACGCTGGAATCAACGAGGTAAGGCTGCATTTCCTGTGTTACGATCAGAATTCTTTTCTTTTCCATAAGAACGATTTATGTTAACCTGTAAATTTGCGACTGCAAAAATAGTAAAAATCAGCGATTTCTAAGGCAAACAACCGGTTTTTAACTCTTTGAAATTCAACTGATAAGAAGAATAAATGCTCTTATTTAAAACAACAGAAGATATCGGTGCGTTCCTTTCGAAACAGAGAAAGGAAGGAAAAAGGATCGGCTTTGCCCCTACAATGGGAGCCTTGCACGAAGGACATCTTTCCTTAATCAGGAAAGCTTTGGCAGATAATGACATCTGCGTTACGAGCATTTTCGTAAATCCCACACAGTTTAACGACCAGAAAGATTTGGACAGTTACCCGCGTCCTTTTGCAAAAGACCTGGAGCTGCTTGAGAAATCAGGAGCGCATGTGCTGTTTCATCCCGAAGTGAACGAGATGTATCCCGAAGGATTGGATTTGTCGGTAAATGTTGACTTCGGCTACCTGCTGCAAACGATGGAAGCCGTTTTCCGGAAGGGACATTTTGAAGGCGTGTCAACAGTGGTGAAGAGATTGCTTGATATCGTGCATCCGCACACGCTATACATGGGGCAGAAAGATTACCAGCAGCTGCTGATTGTGAAACGGATGATATACGCGTTAGACATGACAACACATCTTGTGATGTGCCCAACCGTGCGCGAGCATGACGGGCTTGCGATGAGCTCGCGCAACACGTTATTAAATGATGAAGAAAGACACGCGGCTTCGTTAATTCCACAAGTGCTGTTCCAGGCGAAAGAAAAAACCTTCGACGACACTTTTGAAACGATTGAACAGGAAAGTATTGCAGAGCTTAACAGCAATCCGCTATTGAAAACGGAGTACTTCAATATCGTAAATGCCAAAACACTGGAACCCGCAAGGAACAGAAAACAAAATGCCCCTATCGCCATCTGCACTGCGGTGAAAGTGGGCTCCGTGCGCCTGATTGATAACTTGATTATTTCCTAATTTCGGTGCGGCGATTTTGGGCTGCTTTGATTTGAGCGTTAGCCGTCATGTTGAGTTTATCGAAACATGGCGCGGGCGTGCACCACCCTTCGATGAACTCAGGGTGACTGCTTGGCTGCAAATTCAAAGCTGAATATTACCTGAGCTATTTATGAGAATTGAAGTAGTAAAATCGAAAGTGCACCGTGTCACCATCACACAAGCCGATTTGAATTACATCGGCAGCATTACTATTGATGAAGAACTGATGAATGCCGCCAACCTGATTGAAAATGAGAAGGTGCAAGTGGTGAACCTGAATAACGGAGAACGACTGGAAACTTATGTGATAAAGGGAGCGAAAGGCAGTGGCATTATTTGCCTCAACGGACCTGCCGCACGCAAAGCAGCTGTGGGAGATGTCGTGATCATCATCTCCTATGCTTCCATGGAGTTTGAAGAAGCTAAAAAACACCAGCCGGTTTTTATTTTCCCAAAAAATAACCGGCTAACCTAAACGTCCGTTTGAAAAAGCACCTTGGCACAGCAATCAAATTTATCCTTTCCCTCGGGTTAGGTGTTGCTATCGTATGGTACACCTTCAGCCGTTTAAGCGACCAGGACCGTGCAGATATGCGCGAAGCATTTGCGAATGCTAACTATTGGTGGCTGCTGGCGGGCGCTCTCCTCAACCTCACTAGTAACCTGTTTAGGGCAGAGCGTTGGCGCATGCTGCTGAAACCGCTGGGTTACGTGCCCCGATATGCAAACACAGTGTTGTCGATCATCGTGATGTATTTCGCCAACCTGCTTTTTCCGCGCCTGGGAGAAGTGCTGCGTTGCGAGATATTAAGACGCTATGAAAAAATTCCGCTGGATAAGTCCATCGGCACCATGGTAACTGAGCGCGTGGTAGATGTACTTTCACTTGCCGTGGTAGGCGGCATTCTGTTCCTGATTGAAAAAGAGAACTTCCTGAAGAGCTGGCATGAGACACGGGAGAAGATAAAAGGATTGGGCGGAGACTCGCCGGTGTTTGGTTACATCTTTTATGGCATCCTTGCGGCAGTGGCGCTATTCATCATCTATAAAGTGGCTACCGACAGATCGTGGATAGGAAGGATAAGGGATTTTATCAGAGGACTTGTGGAAGGTTTGAAGTCGGTTTTCAAAACGAGCAGTCCCGCCGTTTTCGTTTTTCATACAGCCGCCATCTGGCTGTGTTTTATCCTCAATACCTATTTCTGTTTTTGGGCGATGCCCGAAACCTCGCACCTGAATTTTGTAGTGGCGATGGGCGCTACTTTCTTTGGCGCGCTTGCCTACACCGCGGTGCAGGGCGGATTGGGAGCCTACCCCATCATCATCCAGCTCTTTTTCGCCGGCTACGGCATCGCTTATTCTAAAGGCATCGCGTTTGGCTGGCTGGCATGGAGCTTCGTTACCGGCATTGTGCTGCTTGCGGGAGTTTCAGCGCTCATCATTCTCTCCATTTACAATCGCAACAATGCGACCGAACCCGCAACAGCTGATACAGTCTAAGATTGTGTCGCAGGCACAGTTGCAGCAGAAGCTCAACCTCTGGCGGTTCAGGCAACAGCGCGTAGTGTTCACCAACGGATGTTTTGACATCCTGCATGCCGGGCACATTCATTTGTTGTCGCAGGCTGCATCATTCGGAGATGTATTGGTTATTGGGTTGAATTCCGATAGCTCAGTAAAAGGACTGAAAGGTGAAAACCGTCCATTGCAAAATGAAAACACGCGTGCCGATGTGCTGGCGTCTTTGTTCTATGTGGATGCAGTGTTGTTGTTTGAAGAACCTACTCCGCTGGAGTTAATCCAAGCAATTACGCCGGATGTGCTGGTGAAAGGCGGAGATTATACGATTGAAAATGTTGTGGGAGCGGATTGGGTGCAGCAGCATGGTGGAAGGGTGGAGATTGTGCCGTTGCTGGAGGGGTTTTCTACGACGGGGATTGAGCAGAAATTGAAAAATTAGTGTTGAGGGCGTGGGTGAATTGCCGTTCGCTTCAGCGAACGGATTAGAAGTATCTATCCGTTACTCTCGCCCTCGAGACGCAAGCGCAGCAGCAACATTGTTAACATTGTTAACGCTGTTAACACCGTTAACATAAAATACAAAACCCCAAGCTTTCTCCATCCGCATGAACTATCTTTGACTTGCACCATCTCTTAGGCAAATCCGTCCGGAGCCAGGTGGCAAAGCACAATTTTGAAGCGATATTTTAGTTTTAATACAAGCCATCGAAAACCGGAAAACCGGAAAAAAAATTGTCAAACTAACCTGTTAAGCGAAAGGGGGGAAATGGGGTTTTCCGGTTTTGGAATTTTTTTTAGCGCGTTTTCGGACTTCTTGCAATACGCTTTTACAACGTTTATTTTTGCGGCATAAAACCAACCAATGAATTTTGAACTTACTGAAGAGCATTTAATGATTCGCAAAGCGGCTCGGGATTTTGCGCAGAACGAATTATTGCCGGGAGTGATTGAGCGCGACGAAAAGATGAAATATCCAACCGAGCAGGTGAAGAAACTTGCTGAATTGGGTTTCCTCGGAATGATGGTTGATCCGAAATACGGCGGCGGCGGAATGGACGCGATTTCTTACGTAATTGCGATGGAGGAGATCTCAAAGGTGGATAGCTCAGTTTCCGTGATTATGTCTGTAAATAATTCGCTGGTATGCTGGGGATTGGAAACTTTCGGGAATGAAGCTCAGAAGCAGAAATATCTGATACCGCTGGCGAAGGGAGAGAAAATAGGCGCTTTCTGTTTATCTGAGCCTGAAGCAGGTTCTGATGCTACTTCACAAAGAACTACTGCTATTGATAAAGGTGATCATTACCTGCTAAACGGAACAAAGAACTGGATCACCAACGGGGGAACTGCGAAAGTTTATTTGGTAATGGCGCAGTCAAAAGCTGAGCTTGGTCACAGAGGAATCAACGCATTCATTGTAGAACGTGATTGGCCGGGAGTGAGCGTAGGCGCAAAAGAAAACAAGCTTGGCATCCGTGCATCTGATACGCATTCCGTGATGTTTCATGATGTGAAAGTGCCAAAGGAAAACCGGATTGGTGAAGATGGCTTCGGATTCAAGTTCGCGATGAAAACGCTGGCAGGCGGAAGAATCGGGATTGCGTCACAGGCGTTGGGAATTGCTTCCGGTGCTTATGAATTAGCAGTCAATTACTCGAAACAGCGCAAAGCCTTCGGGAAAGAGATATCGCAGCACCAGGCTATTCAGTTCAAGCTTGCAGATATGGCAACAGAAGTGGAAGCAGCGAGATTGCTCTGCTTTAAAGCGGCTTGGCTCAAAGACCAACATCAGGATTACACGCAGGCCAGTTCTATTGCTAAAGTATTTTCATCTGAAGTGGCGATGCGCACTACGATTGAAGCAGTGCAAGTGCATGGCGGCTACGGATATGTTAAAGAATATCACGTAGAACGCCTGATGCGCGATGCAAAAATTACGCAGATTTACGAAGGCACTTCCGAAGTGCAGCGTATTGTAATAGGAAGAGGAGCGTTAGCGGTGTAAGTTAATTACGCCGAAAAAGAATCACCGCAGCCACAGGTTTTTGTGGCGTTAGGATTATTAAAGACAAAGCCGCGGGCATCGAGGCCATCTTTGTAATCAATCTCAATTCCCAGCAGGTACATTTGATGCGCCTTATTCATGTAAACCTTCAATCCATCAAATTGGAATTCCTCATCGAGCGCATCTTTCTTATCAAAGCCGAGAATATAAGAGAAGCCCGAACAACCGCCTCCTTTCACGCCTACGCGCAAACCGTGGTCCGCGGGAACATTATTTTCGGTGAACAGACGCTTGAACTCGGTGAGTGCCGTTGCCGTCAGTGATACAGGTACTTGTTTTTCGGTAGTATTACTCATTAAAAATCTTTTTTCAATTAACACAACAAAATTAGCAGAATCAGAGTTTCATTTTACATTTGCCGAAAGAATACCGCTGGTAGCGCGACTTACGTTCATTATAAATCCATCCTATGACACTTGACACCATCCTGGAAATCTTAAAATATGTACTTCCCTCTTTCGTGGTATTTCTCACTGCATTCTTTGTAACCAAATCATTCTATAATAATGAGTTGAAGAAATTAGAGCAGCAGTTGAAGACAGAATCGCGCAAGGATACGCTTCCGTTACGGCTGCAAGCGTACGAACGTCTTACAGTGTTTCTCGAGCGAATCAGCCCTAACAACTTGATTCCCCGCATGGTGCAATCAAATATGAACGCATTCATGTTCAGGCAGGTGCTATTACAAGCGGTAAAAATGGAATACGAGCACAACCTCTCACAGCAGATATATGTATCCATAAGTGTGTGGCGCGCAGTTACACTCGTGAAAGATGATTTGATTAAAGACATTAATATCCTTTGCGCCTCAGTGCCTCCCGATACTCCGGCCATCGATTTAAGCAAGCGCATCCTCGAACATTACATCGAATCCGAACAAACGCTTCCCATGCAGCAAGTGCTCGACATGGTAAAACAGGAAGTGAAGAAGCTATTCTAGAATCTTTTTAGGAACTTTATTACCAATGAAGTATTGCCTGTTTTTGCTGCTGCCATTTTTATTCTCCTGCAGCAAGGAACTGCATTCTTTCAAGGCAGACACTGGTTATTATAAGATGAACGATTCGCTGGCGGTGGATAGCGCCATCACCAAATTCATTCAGCCATATCACGATAGCCTGGACAAACAAATGAAGGAGGTGATTGCCGTTTCCGATGTAGCGATGGAAAAAGGAAAGCCGGAATCACTGATGGGAAATTTTGTTGCCGACCTGTTGCTCGAAAAAGGGAGAACATATAACAATGGAGTGGGTGATTTCAGCATCGTAAATTACGGCGGCTTGCGTATTCCGCTTTTACCTGCAGGGAATATCACGAAAGGGAGTATATTTGAATTAATGCCGTTTGACAATTTTTTAGTGACGCTTGAGCTAAAAGGAACGGTTGTGCAGACATTACTTGACAATATTGCAGCACAGGGCGGATGGCCGGTTTCCGGAATCCGTTTCACGATTCATGATGGGAAAGCGAGTGATATATATGTCAATAATAACCCATTCGACGAAAATCGTATCTATCAAATAATTATTTCAGATTATCTTGCTGATGGTGGAGATAATTTATTATTCTTGCGCTCCGAAAAACGAACGAACACAGGAGTATTTATCAGAGATGCGATTCTGGAATATTTAAGAGAGCAAACAGCGCAGGGAAAAAAAATTACATCGCATCTCGACAACCGGATTAAAATTCAATGAATAGAAGAGGCTTCATAGAAAAATCACTCGTCACCTCAGCAGTACTGGGAGCAGGAAGTTTTCCGTTCCAGGCGCTTGCGGGCGACACGATGAAGCTGACGATACTGCACACAAATGATACACACAGCAGAGTAGAACCATTTCCTTCAGATTCGAAGTATCCGAATATGGGCGGCGTGGCAAAACGCTCTGCGCTTATCAAAAAAATCCGCAGCGAAGAAAAGAATGTATTACTGCTTGATGCAGGAGATATCTTTCAGGGCACGCCATATTTCAATTACTACGGCGGAATGCTGGAGATGGAATTGATGAGCAAACTTGGTTACGATGCTGCCACGATTGGCAATCATGATTTTGACGGAGGATTGGATGGATTGAACAAACAGTTGCCTTATGCAACGTTTCCGCTTCTCTCTTCCAATTATGATTTTACGGGAACGGCTTTGGAGGGGAAAACGAAACCATTTGCAATTTTTGAAAAAGAAAAAATTAAGACCGGGGTTTTCGGTTTGGGTATCGAGTTGGAAGGACTTGTACCACCCAAACTTTATGGAAAGACGAAATACCTTGATCCAATAAAAGCGGCAAACGCTGTTGCTAAGCAATTAAAGCGGGAGCATGACTGTGACTTTGTTATCTGCTTATCTCACTTGGGATATAAGTATGATACATCAAAAGTCTCAGATATTGTTCTTGCTGAAAACAGCGAACACATCGACCTCATTCTCGGAGGTCACACGCACACCTTTTTCGATGCGCCTGTAATAAAGCGCAACAAAAAGAACCAACCAGTGGCAATAAACCAGGTGGGATGGGGCGGAGTGATGCTGGGCAGAATTGATGTGGTTTTTGACCAAACGAAGAAGGGAAAAAACTTTTTTTCGGACACTGTAAAAGTTTTTTAAAAAACAACACAGTTATTGCTTTTATTTTCATTTTATTTTTCTCATTTTCGTCTTTCCTCTCTGGCGCTATTGTTTAACTGTTAATTGACCGATTTATTCAGATGGCTAAGTCTCAAGAAGAAGTATTGAAAAAGAATCACGAAGATGTATGGCAGAATTGCTTAAAGATCATCAAGGATATAGTGCCGCCCCAGAGTTATAAAACATGGTTTGAACCTATCAAACCGGTGAAGCTCGACAACAGCGTTCTTACAATCCAGGTGCCGAGCCAGTTTTTCTACGAGTGGCTCGAAGAACATTATATCACCCTCTTGCGCAAAACCATCAAACGCGAACTTGGAAACGACTCACGTCTCGAATATCGTGTAGTGGTTGACAACAGCTCAGGAAATGTTCCTTACACCGTTGATTATCCCAACTACAACACTGGAGAAAATAAAAATCCCGAAGTGCTCGCTCCTATCTCTATGGGCACTTCAATCAAAAATCCGTTCATCATTCCCGGACTGAAAAAAGTAAACGTTGATTCACAGCTGAAACCGGGATATAATTTTGATTCATTCGTTGAAGGCGATTGCAACAGGCTTGCACGCTCAGCAGGATTTGCAGTTGCTACAAAGCCTCCCGGCTCAACAGCATTTAACCCGCTCGTTCTTTATGGCGGCGTTGGCTTGGGAAAGACACACTTAGTGCACGCTGTAGGAAATCAGTTCAAGCAGAACTTCCCGAACAAGACAGTATTATATGTATCGTCTGAAAAGTTCACAAACCAGTTTATCGATGCATTGAAGAATAATGCAATCAATGATTTCATCCACTTCTACCAGGTGATTGACGTATTGATTGTGGATGACATTCAATTCTTCGCCAATAAAGACAAGACTCAGGATATTTTCTTCCACATCTTCAACCACCTGCATCAAAACAGCAAGCAGTTAATTCTTACTTCCGACCGCGCTCCGAAGGATTTGGAAGGTATGGAAGAAAGACTGTTGTCCCGTTTCAAATGGGGTCTTGCTGCTGACTTGCAGACTCCCGATTTCGAGACACGTATCGCTATCCTCGAAAAGAAGATGTATGCTGACGGTATTGAGCTTCCCCGTGAAGTGGTTGAGTTTGTTGCTTACAATATCAATACAAATATTCGCGAACTGGAAGGCGCACTCACCTCACTGCTCGCACAGTCATCGCTCAATAAAAAGGAAATCGACCTCGACCTCGCAAAGAAAATTGTTAAGAATTTCGTAAAGAGCGTTTCCCGCGAAGTTTCTATCGACTATATCCAAAAGACGGTATGCGAACATTTCGGTGTACCGGTAGAAAAGCTGAAGGAAAAGACACGCAAGCGCCAGGTAGTGCAGGCGCGCCAGCTTTCGATGTTCCTTGCAAAGAATTATACCAAGAACTCATTAAAGGTAATCGGCAAGCACTTTGGCGGACGTGACCACAGTACCGTGATTCACTCTTGCCAGGCAATCCAGAACCTGCTCGATACCGACCCCAAGTTCAAAGAGAGCGTGCAGGACGTGCAGAAGAAAATTCAGATGAGCATCGGGTAAACCCCGGAATCAGCGAGATAAAAATAAGAAGGGTTTTAACTCACGTTGAAACCCTTTCTTATTTTAGCATGGAGGATGCGTAAACCAGTAAAGGTGTTTGAGTAAAAATCGACTTGACATTCGGAGCGAGCCAGAAAATCCCCCAAAAGTTTTTCTTAAATTTGTCGGCACGTTTAGGAGAGGTGCCGGAGTGGTTAACGGAGCAGTTTGCTAAACTGTCAACGCAGAAATGTGTTGCGGGGGTTCGAATCCCCCCCTCTCCGCAAGTTGAATGTGGGTTTCTAAACCGCACCCATATCTTCACACTCAAAACTTCACACTCAAATTCGGGGCGTAGTTCAGCCCGGTTAGAATGCCTGCTTTGGGAGCAGGAGGCCGCAGGTTCGAATCCTGCCGCCCCGACTTAGAGAGACAAAGGGTTTCAGGAAACTGAAGCCCTTTGTTATTTTAGGTCAGTTTAAGTGCATTATCAGTGGTTGATTACAAGCTTCTTGTAGGCAGTATTGCCGCTTTCTGAAATGACAAGAAAATAGATGCCAGTCTGAACATTGGGAAGTTCCAGAAGCTGCTCGGCTGATAAATCAAGTTCTTTGCTCATTACCTTCTTACCAATTATATCATACAGTTCTACTCTTCCTCTTTGCATCTGATGATTCTCCGGGAGTATCAGCTTGACAAAATGATTTGCCGGATTAGGAATGACTTCTACGGGCAGCAAACTGCGCTCAGGAATATCAAATCCGGTGTAGAAGGAATCAATTTGAGAAAAAAGCGATAATCCCCCGCGGTAATTACCAATCACCATTTCCATTTTCCCATCATTATTCAAATCTGCTACGGCTACCGCTGTCCTGATTCCCTCGTCTACGGCGGGAATGGAATCGAATATTTGCCTGAATGAACCAGAATAAATACTATCAGGGTTAAACTCGTACATCTTAATAGTTCCTGCTTCTGAACCCACCACCAAATACTTCTTTCCGCTTGTATCAAGCCGGCTGATGAAAGGCGTCGGATATCCGCTCGTTGATAAGGGAGGAGTAAGGATCCGTACTTTACCAAAGTAACTATTATCGGGTTGCGTATTAAATTGAAAGGCAGTCCGTGTACCTTTATTTTCGAAGTAATTCAGGTTCCCGTTCATCTCGCCAACAACCAGATCAAGCAGCGAATCACCGTTTACGTCATGGATAAACGGCGTGCTGGAGTTTCCTACGTCAATCCCGAACATTTCAATCATAGCCGGTATAAATGAAGCCGGCGCCCCCGGTGCCGCTATGTTTTCATAATAATCTAGGTAACCGTCCAGCCTGCCGATAATCATGTCCGCGTCGCCGTCATTATCCATATCTCCAAACGTCGGAGCAACAGCTTCTATGTTCCGCGTAGAAGTGTTCGCAAAATCCCGATCAATCAGTTTGAACTTTGGACTCGTTGGCGTGCCTGTGTTTTCAAGCAAAGCCAAACCCGGCCGAAATGTTGTACTGCTTCTGTAATAACCAACGTTGCCTACTACCAAATCCAACAAACCATCTCCGTTGTAATCGAAGAACGCCGGGTAGGCGCCTTCACCGAAATCCAGACCCTCGTGGATAAGGAAAGTTTTGGTTTGGAGATGGAACAATGCGCTGTCAGCAGTTCCCATATTCTGATAGTACCACGCGCAGGAATAATTTTCCGACTCCTGCATGCGAGGTGCGATAAGCAGGTCTTCCAGGCCATCGTTGTTCACATCAAGCAGCGACGGAGTCGAAAAATATTCAGTTCCATACGAAACATCGTATGAAGGATATGCTATGTCCTGCACAGAAACATGCGCCGAGTCAGAGGTGCCGTCATTCAGCATCCTGTTGATCTTGGATGAGATGGACAACCCCATCAGTAATTCCTTATCTCGGTCGCCGTCTTCATCAAAGGTCGCAAAAGCATACTTCACACCATTTGTGCCGGCGCTTTGTTCCATTTTAAAAAAACCGCAGGAATCTATTGCAACCGAAAGCGAAACTCCAGTTTCCACGAAATTGCCCCAGCATTGATCTACCAGGCTAAAACTGTCGATTGCCCCGCATGCGCCGGTTGCTTCCCGTGATTGATTTTCATAGTAATACACCGTCCTTGGCTCAGAAGCTGTTTCATTCAAAAGCAATAAGTCTAAATCACCGTCGCCATTGATATCAGAAATTGCCGGAACGTCATAAGGAGTGACAAAAACTTTCACCATTCCCGTTGTAGATTTATATAGCAACGCAAATGAAGAGTCAAACTCTAGTCTGTTTTCCGCATTGTATCTTCCCAGCCATAAATCAATTTGCGCCGGATTCCACACGAACAAGTCTTTAATTCCATCACAATTAAAATCGCCCATCAGCATCCAATGAGTCACCTTTGGAAAACCTTGTTTGTATTCCGGCGCAAAAACATAATCCACCTCATCAGGCGTGCCGTTGTTTAAAAAAGTTAAAATGTGGTTATCTGATTCATCGAAGATCACCAGGTCAGGGATTCCGTCATGATTCAGGTCGGGATTTGAAAACATAGGATTGTTCAATCCTCCAAACCATGCATACCTTAATGGAATACTATCCTCAACAGGAATAGACATGTCCCTTTTAAACACCTGTTGCGCGAAGCTTTGTCCGGCAAACAACACGAGAACAAGGCTGATAAAAAATCTGCTGAAAGATCTCATTGGGCTGGCAAGTTTATTCGTTAAAAATTCCTTTAACCCGCGTTTATCTCCAGGACAAAATTAAAGTACCTATTCTTAACCAGATGATTATGACTTCGGAGCGTAAATCAATCACAAAATGAGACTCTCAGAACTAACGAAGGTTTCTTTTGGTTATCAGGAAAACATAGTTTTAGCCCATGGAAATCGGTATTGACAGTTTCGCCGCGATGTTTAGCGGCAACGCCAGCAAATCATTGAATGACGCAGATGCAATGGCTCAATTGCTTGAGCGTATGGTTTATGCAGATGAAGTTGGTTTGGATGTATTTGGCATCGGCGAACATCACCGCAAAGGTTTTCTTGATTCAGCACCGACGCTAATTCTGGCTGCCGCAGCTGCACGCACAAAGCGCATCCGGCTCACCAGCGCTGTTACAGTGTTGAGCGCTGCCGACCCTGTAAGAGTGTTTCAAAACTTCGCCACACTTGATTTGATTTCCGGCGGACGTGCTGAGATGGTTGCCGGACGTGGCTCCTTCATAGAGGCATATCCATTATTTGGACTTAACCTGCATGATTATGATGACCTTTTTGCTGAAAAGATTGAGTTGCTGCTTAAAATCCGGGATAATGAATTCGTCACATGGTCGGGAAGATTCCGTCCTGCATTGAACAATCAGCCTGTTTACCCGCGACCCCTGCAGCATTCTCTTCCTGTTTGGATCGGGGTTGGCGGCACACCGGAATCTTTTATCCGTGCAGGCGCGCTTGGTGTACCTCTGATGGTGGCAATTATTGGTGGCGAAACACATCACTTCGGGCCGTTGGTAGAGTTATACCGCGAAGCCGGAAAAAGGGCAGGACATGCCCCGGAGAAGCTGAAAGTGGGAATGCACTCATTGGGTTATGTTGCAAATACAACGCAGGAAGCTTTGGATGACTTTTATCCAGGCTATGCAGAATCCATGACCAAAATCGGCAGGGAACGCGGCTGGCCTCCGATGACAAGAAGCAGGTTTCAACCCCAGGTGGGTCCCAAAGGAGCATTGCTGGTTGGAAGCCCTGAAGAAGTTGCGGAAAAAATTATCCGGCATTCCGAAGCGCTAGGCGGTATTTCACGGCTTACATTTCAGCTTGACAGCGCCGAGCTACCACATGAGAAACTGAGGCAGTCCATTGAGTTGATTGGCAAACGTTTAAAGCCACTGCTTCAATCAAAATAATTCTAGGACGTAGTTCGCTGCTTCTTCCGCAGCTCTTCGAATAATTTTTTCTCGTCGCCTGATAAGTCAGTAGGAATCGTTACCTGCCATTGCAAATACAAGTCACCGTATTCGCCGGCGCTGCCGTTCACCGGCATTCCTTTTCCTTTTATACGAATGCTTTTTCCACCTTGTGTACCGGCAGGTACTTTCACTTTCACGCTGCCATGCAACGTGGACACAATAATGTCACCGCCCAACACCGCCGCATATAAATCCAGCGGTTGTGCAGCATATAAATCATCTCCCCTGCGCTGGTAATGCGGATGCGGCTTGATGCGCACGCGCACATACAAATCACCATGATAGCCCGCGTTACTTCCCCTTCCGCCCTTTCCCTTCACCCGCAGCAACTGCCCATCGTAAGCGCCGGGTTTTGTTGTAATACGCAGCTTTTCATTCTCCAGCTGGATAATCCTGCTGGTGCCGTGAAAAGCTTCTTCCAGCGTGATTTCCATCTCGCTTTCATAGTCCTGCCCTTTGAAGTTGCGCTGCTGAGAACCGCCAGTTCGTCTTGAACCTCCTCCTGAGCCGCGGCTACCAAAAAATGTTTCAAAGAAATCAGAAAAGCCGCTGCCTCCCTGTTGTCCGAATATATCATTCAGGTCTCCCTCGTAATAAAATGTCTGGCCACCGCCTGGGGCACCACCTCCAAAATCAAACGGGTTCTGTCCCGGTCTGCCCCCACCTTGTTGATACTGTTGCCAGTTTTCACCAAGTGTATCATACTTCTTCCTTTTCTCCGGATCGCTCAGCACGTCATTTGCTTCATTTACCTGCTTGAATTTTTCCTCCGCTTCTTTGTTACCCTGATTCTTATCCGGATGATATTTCAGCGTAAGCTTGCGATAGGCTTTCTTTATTTCCTCCGGCGTAGCCTTCTTGTCTACCCCTAATATTTTGTAATAGTCTTTGTATTCCATATTAATTCATTGGCTCAAACCTTAAAAACAATATAATGCTACAAAAATTCCCTTGATAGTAATTACAAATGATGACGCCAGTCACCAACGCTTAATTTTATACCGGGTATTTTTGCTTCAAATTTCTAACAATTCACGCTATGGAAACAGGAAATAAAACTCAATCAATCTCAGCCATTCTCACAAAAATTCAAAGTGCGAACACCGAGGCAGACTGGCAAACTGTTTTAAAAGAAATCCTGCAGTCGTTTGATTGCACCTCGGGAACTATTCACTTTTTAGACCCGGCTGACAACCTGCTGAAAATTCGTGCTTACGCCGGAATTCCTGATTTCCTGCTTCCTAAGATGTCTGCAATTCCTATCGGGAAAGGCATGGCCGGCGTTGCTGCAGAACGCAGACAACCTGTGCAAATCTGCAATTTGCAAACAGATAATTCCGGAGTAGTAAGACCTTCTGCAAAAGATACCAAAGTGGAGGGCTCAATTGCTGCTCCGCTGATGCTGAACGGCCAACTCTACGGCACACTTGGAATTGCCAAAACAGTACCCTACGATTTTACTGACGACGAAACAAACGCGCTGATGCAAATCGGCGAGGCAATGAGCCGGAAAGCGCTCGCATCCCGCTGAACATAATACAGTTAATACTCAGACCCTCTTTCTTCTTTATATTAGCGACGCATGCGCGCGCTTTTATTCAGCCTTCTAACCTGCTGTTGTGCAACGCTCTTTGCGCAAAGTATTACGCAGGGACCGGTTGTCGGAGCGCTTACTTCCAGTTCAGCCAGAGTCTACCTGCGGTCGCCACAGGCGCATACTTATAAAATCGAACTGTCACCGACGGAAGATTTTAAACAACCGCTTTCGTTCAGCGGAAAGGCAAGAGAGAATTTAGATAACTCAGCAATCATCGATGTAGGTAACCTGCAATCCAATACGCGGTATTATTATCGTGTCTATGCCGACGAAAAGCTCGACAGTATTCACGGAAATTTCAGAACATTTCCCAATCAAGGTGAAAAAAGTGAGTTCACTTTCGTGACCGGCTCATGCCAGGAGACAGAAGACATGAAAGTGTTCAATGTAATTCCGAAGTACAATCCTTACTTTTTATTGCACACCGGAGATTTTACTTATCCCGATTATCAAATCAGACCCGACTACTCCGCAGATTACGCCACGGTGGCTTACTCGTACCAAAAGAGATATGATGAGAAAGTGATGAAGCAAATGCTGTACACCGTGCCGATTGATTATCTCTACGATGACAACGATTACGTAGGTGGTGGTGGTGGACGCTACAACAAGAATTTCTGGCATGCTGACAGACAAGGGATTTTGAAAGTTGACTACAGCTTTGATGAACCTGTATTCCCTCCGTTTTGGCGCACGAATGTAATTAAAGGCTATACTGATTTCTTTCCCGGCTACGAATTGCCGGATACTTCAGAAGGCATCTTTCACAGTTTTGTTTTCGGTAATGCCGAATTCTTTTTTCTTGACAGATGTTCTGCCCGCACCTACGGTGAATCGTATGCCTTTAAATATGATGAGCGGTGGAACAGGTGGTCATTCGACCCGCCGGATGATAACTGCCTCTTTTGCCAAAAGCAAATGACATGGCTCAAGGAAAAATTGAAAAACTCAAAAGCTGACTGGAAATTTATCGTAAGCGGCGTACCCCTGAATAAGGCGCTGATAAAGCTGATTGAAGCAGGCATCAAAATCCAGAAGCTGCACGCAAAGGATTATGACGGCATCCATATGGCAATGGGATTCTCAAACTATTGGCCGGGCTATCCCGCTGAGATGAATGCGTTTTATGCGTGGAAAGACAGCAACAACATACAAGACATTATTGTAATTAGCGGCGATACGCATCATAACGTGATGGATGACGGCACCAACGCGGGAATGCCTGAGATGAATGCCAGCGGGCTGAGCGTAGCAGGAACGAACCTCGCTTATTACATGCGTCTCATCGGTATGGTAACGGGATTCAACCTAAAAAAAGAAGTCTGGAACCAGGGCGGTAATGGTATCGGCAATAAGAACTTCAAAAATGCTTTTGGTAAAATAACGATTGTAGGAGATCAGTACGTGGAGCTGAGTCTGATTGATGAGGATAACGAGGTCATATCCAGCTTTCGAGTGCCGCACTCGCAAAAGCCAAAATGACTAAGAATTCTTGCCGCTGATTCTTAATTTTCAGGATCGCTATGCCCGCGAAAATCAAAATCCAGAATTACATTAACGGAAAACTCGTTGCGCCTGTATCGGGTAAGTACTTTGATAACCTCGAGCCTGCGACGGGCGCACACTATTCTTTGGTGCCCGATTCTGATGCTGCTGATGTTGCAAAAGCGGTACAAGCTGCGGAAAAGGCGTTTGCTGAATGGTCGACTTGCGGGGCAGAGCAGCGCTCTAAATTTTTAACGGCAATCGCCGATGCGATAGAAAAGAATTTTGAAGAGTTCGCACTGGCCGAATCTATCGATACCGGGAAACCGTTGAAACTCACCCGCAGCGTTGACATTCAGCGCGCCATCAGCAACTTCCGCTTCTTTGCTTCCGGCATTCTGCATTTTGCTTCCGAATCGCATTTTGCGGAGGGAGTTGCGCTGAATTATACTTTGCGTCAGCCGCTTGGGATAGTTGGCTGCATTTCTCCCTGGAATCTACCGCTGTATCTCTTTACCTGGAAAATCACTCCCGCTTTGGCGGCGGGATGTACTGTGGTGGCAAAACCCTCAGAGATCACCCCGATGACCGCTTTCCTGCTTTCAAAGGTTTGTAAGGAGGCCGGATTACCGGCGGGAGTGCTCAATATTGTGCATGGCTATGGAAACAAAGTCGGCCAGGCAATTTGCGAGCATCCTGCGGTGAAAGCGATCTCTTTCACAGGCGGAACGGCGACAGGAAAAATCATTGCACAAACAGCAGCTCCGCAGTTTAAGAAGCTATCATTGGAACTCGGAGGTAAAAATCCGAACATCATTTTCGCGGATTGTGATTTCGATAAGATGATTGAAACTACCTTGCGCTCTTCCTTTTCAAATCAGGGACAAATTTGTTTGTGTGGTTCGAGAATTCTGATTGAAAAGTCCATCTATTCGAAGTTCGAAAAGACATTCCTAGAAAGAACGAGAAAACTGAAAATCGGCGATCCGCTGGAGGAGTCAACTGACTTGGGCTCCGTAGTCTCCAAAAGCCATTTTGAAAAAATTATGGGTTATATCAACTCCGCAGGTAAAGACGGAGGCAAAATCCTGACCGGCGGAAAGCGTGCTGTGATGAAAGGCAAATACAGGGACGGTTATTTTATCGAACCAACCATTATTGAAACCACGGACGCGTATTGCAAAATAAACCAGGAAGAGATATTCGGTCCTGTTGTATCGCTGATTCCATTTGATACGGAGGAGGAAGCAATTGAAATTGCTAACTCAACAACATACGGTTTGGCTTCCATGCTTTGGACACAGGATATTACCCGTGCAACACGCGTGGCGCAAAAAATTCATACTGGAATCGTGTGGGTGAATTGCTGGATGGTGCGGGATTTGAGAACTCCTTTTGGCGGAACAAAAAGCTCAGGCGTTGGCAGGGAAGGCGGATGGGAAGCAATGCGGTTTTTCACGGAGCCTAAAAACGTGTGTGTCAAACTATGAAGGCAGAAAAAATTACAACCGACAAGGCGCCCAAGCCGGTGGGCTTATATCCGCATTCCCGCAAGGTTGGCAATTTGCTTTTTCTTTCGGGCATCGGTCCGCGTGAAGCAGGAACAAACGCCATCCCCGGCAATGAATATGACGCAAATGGGAAGCTGGTGAAGTATGATATAGCAGCGCAATGTCACTCCGTATTTAAAAATGTAAAAACAGTGCTGGAAGAAAGCGGCTCAGCGTGGAATAGTCTGTTAGATGTAACCGTCTTTCTCACAAACATGAAAGACGACTTTGAGACTTACAATAAAATTTACGCTGAGTATTTTAAAGAGGCTCAGCCTTGCCGCACTACTGTTGAGATAAAAAGCCTGCCCACCCCAATTGCAATCGAGCTAAAGTGTATCGCTACGATTTAGCGTGCTTATGCTTCCGCTGTGCCATGTTGTACAGTATCTGGAAGATGATAAACACCAGTAGAAAATAACCAATCAGCAAAACGGTATAGTTGAAGTTCCAGGTGGTCAGGTTATTATAGATGAACACCACAAGGAAAATAGAGAAGATGGAAATAAACGTAAGCACAATTGCCACCCATTGGTCGGGCAAACCAAGGTATGCAAGCTGATGTGTGATATGGTCTTTACCTCCCACAAAAGGCGATTGGCGGCGCGCAAGACGTCTTATCACAACGGTAGTAGTGTCAATCAACGGGATGATAAAAAGCAGCATGGGAATGAGGAACTGCCGCAATTCAAACAGCTCCACATCATTTTCGCGGTAATTCCAGAAAAATAAAATACTGATGGCGGCGAGAAAAACTCCTAAAAACTGGCTACCCGTATCACCCATGTAAATCCTGGAAGGATGCCAGTTGAAGAAAAGAAAGCCAATAAGGGCGCCCAATACTCCCAGCAAGATAATCAGGTAAGCATTAGACACCGTGCCGTTTAAAATAATTAGTACGATGGCGCCGGTGATAATGGAAGCGGAAACCGAAGTGGTAATGGCATCCATGTTATCCAGCATATTGATGGAGTTCATCAGTCCGATTACCCAAAGCACGGTAATGACGTAATTCACCTGCGGAACATTCGTAGCGGTAATTTGAAAACCCGTCACCAATAAGAGGTTGGCACACGTAAACTGACCAATGAACTTCACCAGGGGATTCGTGTTATACGCATCATCTGCAAGGCCAAGCAGGAACCCTACGCTGCATGAAGCAAGAATGCCGATAAGCTGCTTATTAAACGGACCTTGCTGCTCAAGCGGAATTACACCAAGCACGGAAATGGAAATCAAAAAAACGATATAGAATGAAAATCCGCCTACAGATGGCTTTGACGTGGAACCCCATCTTACTCCGCCGAACTGGTTGTTTTTCACATTGCGCATCCCCAGGTTCCTGGAGAAACGCAAAATCAAAAAGTTAATTAATACAGAAAAACAAATAGAGATGACGAAAAAAAGCGAATAGAAGAGGATGTTATAGAGATGATTATCGGTCATTGTTACCCCTAAAATTAATCAGGATAATTTGCCGAATAATTTTTTCAGGAAAGATTTTTTCACACTCACTTCATCGGCATAATAACCAGAGTCTTTATACGTGTAAAGATAACCATAACTGTAGCCGTATTTGTAGTTATAAGTACCGTAAGAATAGCCCGAAACACCCCTTCCAACGTCGTTGAGCACTACGGAAAGGTTCATTACCTTATTCTCATTAATCAGTTTATCCAGGTTGCTGATAAATGACTTGCTCGAATATTCCGCACGGAACACATAGATGGGATAATCAACATTTTTAATTATTTCGAATCCGTCAGTAACCAGGCCAAGCGGTGGTGTATCGAAAATGACATAGTCATATTTCGTTTTCAGGTGATCCACCATCTCTTTCAGCCTTTCGGAAAGTATCAATTCTGCAGGGTTCGGTGGAATAGGGCCTGAAGTGATAAAATCAAAGTTTTTCAGCTCCGTCTTTCTGATACAGTCGTCCGCCTTATCCCTGCCGATCAGGATGGTGCTCATACCTGAGGTATTGTCCACATTGAAAATTTTGCTCAACCGCGGACGACGCATGTCCACGTCCAGAATAATAACCCTTTTGTCCAACAGGCTCAGAATAGCGCCCATATTAATGGAAGTGAATGTCTTTCCTTCACCAGAGATAGTTGAAGTGATTGCCAGCGTTTTAGGGCCGGGGGAATTTGAAATAAACTGCAGGTTGTTTCTGATAACACGGAACGCTTCTGTTACAATAGATTTCGGGTTTTGTGTTACGACAATACCCGAGAGTGGAATTTCCGTAAACACCGTGGGCACGATACCCAGCATAGAAGCCTTTGTATTTTTCTGAATGGTTTCAACTGAAATGATGGTGTTGTGCAGCAGATAGCGCACCACGATGAGGATTAATCCCAGCACAAGCGCCGCTGAAACGGCAATGGTCCAGAGAAATGAAGACTTTGGGCCTATTGGGTCCTGGGGAGGCAACGCGGTGCTCAGCACGATATAATCGGATACCATCCCCGCCTTTGCTACCTTATAATCCGTTCGCTTATCCTTCAGCAGCTGATAATAGGTTGTCATTGCGTCATACGTGCTTTTGAGCCGCGCGTACTCCTCCTGTTCTTCAGGCAAAATGAGTAGCCTGCCAAGATCTTTATAATACTGTTCATCCAAATTTTCTATCTGGTAATTTTTTTGGGTAACCGTATTCGAAAGGTCGGTCAGCATCTCATTTTTCACCCTGTCAATATTCTTTTCCATTTGTTTCACCTCAGGATGGTTGGGAGAAACGTTCATCAGCAATATCTGCTTGTCCCTCTCCATTGTCTTGATTTCATCCACATACGAATTCACTCCGCCCAGTTCCCCGCCAAGGAGCCCCGCGGAAACAGACTCAATATCGGTGAGATTGCCAAGGTAATTATTGAACCAGTTAATGAGTTTTATCTGTAGCAGGAATTGCAGCTTTTGCTCTTCCAACCCGCGCAAGCTGCTGGTAAGCTCTTTCATTTCCTCCTCGGGATCCAGGAAATGCTTGTCCAGCCGGAACTGCTTCAGCGTGTCATTGTATTTCGCTAAATCATCACTAAATGAATCTATTTCGTTTTCCAGAAAGCTCAGGATCTGATCAGCGCTTTCTGCCTGCCGTTCGATGTCATAGGCTACGAATTTTTTTGAAAGCGCGTTCACCAAATCGCTTGCCTTCACCTTGTTCTTATCCTGGTAGGTAATGCTGATTGTTTTTGTAGATGGGTCAATCGGAACGACGGTTATTTTCTGCGAGAGAAACTCGGAATACCGTTCGATATCATTGATCCGGAAGAAGTATGCTTTCTCCTTATGCTCCTCAATATCCTGTTTGGCCTTGGGAGAAAGCGAAATCGTAATATTGAAAAGTGGTGTTTCAATCAGGTTGTCATAGGTCTGCACCTCGCGGTAATTCTGGTCGGGAAGTGTATACCTTAAAATGAAAGAGTTCTCATTGATGATCTGTACAAAAATGTCTTTCCCGTATACTTCCGGATGTTTTATTTCCGAAACTGTTACCCGAAAAGGAGATGAAGTGTAAATTTCCGATGACACGAATTTTGTCCTTCCTTCCCTGAAATAACTTACGTCGAAAGGCAACTCTGAAATTACCCGTTGCACAAAGTATTTTGACTTCACCAGTTGTACTTCCCGCGAAGCTTCTTCCATCGAGCTGCTCAGCACGTTGTCGTTGTTGGTGCCGAGCACCATTTCCCGCATCCCTTGCTCCCGCTTCAGCATCAGCGTTGAAGTGGCTTCATAGGTAGGAAGGGTATAGCGCAGGTAGAGCCATACAGAAGCAAGGCCAATGATAATCAGCAACAGTATCCAAACCAGACTTTTTCTTACAATGGAGAAAAACAGGGCAATGTTGAAGTCTTCCCCCAACAGGTCCTGGATATACGCCATTAAAGAGGTCTGGCTCTTCATTGTTTTGTGATACTCAACACTAACAAATACATCGTTGAAATAGTTGAGATAATGGTCATCAGGTAAGTGAGTTCCCTGATTGTGGCCTGTCCCGGTCTCAGCTTGGGGTCAACAATGATCAAATCGCCCGGCAATACGATGAAATCCGCCTCCTTCAATCCGCCAATGGTTGAAAGGTCAATCCTTTTAATGCTTGGATGCTCGTAATCACCTCTGATGATCTTAATCCTGTTTGATTTTGACTCTGTACTGATTCCACCGATTGATGCCAGCACTTCAATCAGCTTCGTGTTTTCTTCCACCAGCGGCACGACCCGGGCAGAGCCAATACCCATAAACAGGTAGGCGCGATGGTTTGTAACGTCCAACTGGATAAAGGGGTCGTTAAACCATACTGAATATTTTTTTTCAAGAAAATTCTCCAATTCCAGCCTCGTCATCCCTTTCACGTACACTTCACCTAACAAGGGCAACTCTACATATCCATCGTCTTTTACAAGGTAGCTGCCGGATCCGCCGCCACCACGCCCGCCTGCTTCTCCTGAAACAACGTCCACCTGCTCAAGACCGTCGCGCGTGTACAACCTGAAAGAAATCCTGTCGCTGGGTGCCAGCGTCTGTTTAAGATATTCTACTTCTTTCAGCTCTACGTACTTAAAATCTTTGGTGTCTCTGAAAAGATAATTAGGGTATAAAAGCTTGCAGGAGCTAAAAAGAAGTGGCAATAACAGAAAAGGTAAAAGCCTTTTGTTCACCATGTAATGCTGCAAAAATAGGTATTTCTTCGCCTTGCAATCAGGCATTAACGCCTTTTAACCTGAGTAATTGCTCATAAAATTGTTCAGTGTCGCGCACCAGCCTTTTGAAGCTGAATTTCTCCTTTACGAACTCATAGCCCTGCTTTCCGAATGTGCTTCGCAACGCGTCATTCTCCACCAGTTGAAGCAGATGTTCTGCAAATTGTTCCGTATTACCGGTAGGTGACAGAAAGGCCGTTTTGCCTGGAATCACCACATCTTCAATTCCGCCTACCGCCGTGGATACAATCGCTTTATTCGATGCCTGTGCCTCAATTAAACTCACCGGCGTTCCTTCGTTAAAGGAGGTCATCGCTACGATATCGAGTCCTGCCATCACCTCGTCTATATTGGTGAGCCACGATGTGAATATCAATGGATTTTTATAATCGCCCGCCAGGCTATACTCTATATCCAACTCCTTTGTGAGCTGTTTGATGCGCTCCATTTCTTCTCCATCTCCTACTATAAAAGCCTTCACTTTCTTTGTGGTTTTACTCAGCACGTACTTAAGCGCCTGCAGAAAAAGCGAATGATTTTTAATAGGCACCAACCTTCCTATAATTCCGATGGCGACCTCATCATCATTCACATGATAGCGCAGCCTGAACGCTTTGCGTTTCTCCTCGTAGTTATTCTGGAACCTTTCCAGCTCAAAACCCAGTGGAATCACTTTTATCTTATCCGGGGGACATACTTTAAAATCGCCGCTTATCTCTTTCTTCTGCAGATTGCTGATGGAAATGATGGCGGTGCTTAACCCTGCGAGGTATTTTTCAATCTCAATAAAAATCCTCGTCTTCGCCGGATGGAAGTACGAGTGAAAAACATGCCCGTGAAACGTATGCACGATCACCGGCACGTTACAATGATGTGCTGCCAGCCTGCCTAATGCTCCCGATTTTGCCGCATGCGTATGCACGATATGCGGCTTAAACTCCCGGATAACCGCTTTAATTTTTTTGTATGCCGCTAAATCATCGAGCGGGTTAATGCTCCTGCGCATCTCCGGGATGTACTTCGGTGTTACATCAAATTTGTTCAGGATAAATTCCGAGCTTGCTTCGGTCTCATCGCGCATGCCCGACAACAGCAATGTCTCATAGTTCGCGCTTAAAAACTTCGTAAGGTAAGCAACATTATAGGTAGGACCGCCAAGGTTAAGACGGTTGATAATACGAAGCACCCGCGGCATCTTACTCGATGTATTTCTTATACCAATACTGAAATACAATTAATCCCCATATCTGGGCAACGGATTCCACCGGGCTTGATGTAAACAATTTCTTTTTGAGGGCTTCAATGTAATTTGAGTTGAAGATGCCCTGGCTTTTTACCCGCTCTTCCGAAAGCAAATCGTTTGTGATGATATTCTTTAAATCACCTCTGAACCATTTTAACAGCGGCACCTCGAAACCATGTTTCTTTCTTTTAAAAAGCTCAGGAGGCAATACGTCGGCAAACGCGTCTTTCAGGATGCGCTTCCTGTTGCCGTTCTGTATCTTAAAATCGGAAGGTAAAGAAAAGACATAGTCGATAACATGGTGGTCAAGAAACGGAACCCGCACCTCCAGGCTGTTTGCCATCGACATCAGGTCAACCTTGGTAAGCATATCATTGGGAAGAATGAGCTGCATGTCGGAATACAACGTATCGTTGATTGTTCCGTCTTTCTTATAATAGGTGAGAAACGCATTCTTCCGTAACTCATATTCTTTGGTATTTTCTATCGGCTCATCCGAAACATTCATCACATTGGCAGCTTCCTCCTCTGTGATATACGAACACCAGCGCCAGTAGCGCTCCTCCGGGTCAAGCTCAAGCCCTTCGGAATAGCGGTGCATTTGCCGCGCAAAGTTGCTCACCGAACTTTCTCTCGACCGTGGCAGCATGTTGAAAAAAGGCCGGTTGAGTTTCACCAAAAAATTTACGAACCCTGAATTCTTTGCCCTGATCTCTGCAAGATGCTTGTTATACCCGGCAAACAGCTCATCAGCTCCATCCCCTGAAAGTGCGACAGTTACTTTACTTCTGGTTTGCCTGCTGAGAATATAAACCGCAATTGCAGATGAATCTGCAAACGGCTCATCGATGTAATCCAATATCTCAAAAAGATGGTCAAACAAATCCTGCGTGGTAAGTGAGAACGACGTGTGATTAGTGTTGAACTTATTCGCTACCAGCTCGGCATATTTTGTTTCATCGAAAAAAGGCTCGTCTTTAAAACCAATAGAAAAGGTATTGAGCTTGCTGGTGTATTGCGAAGCCAGTGAGACAATCACTGAAGAATCTATTCCGCCGCTGAGGAAAGCGCCCAAAGGTACATCTGCAATCATCCTGCGTTGAACGGATTCGCCCAACAGTTGCTTCAAACGCTCCTTCGCACTGTTGTAATCAATCGACTGCGCAGCACGTGGCAGCGGGTCGTAGTTAATCATGTAATACCTGTGTATCCCTATATTGCCATCTGCCGAGATGGTCATGTAGTGGCCGGGCTTCAGTTTTTTTACATGACTAAAAATGGAGGAGGGAGCGGGAATGTAATTTAACTGGAGATAAATAAACAGCGAGGTGTAGTCTATTTCCTTGCTCACAGGAAACGACAGGATGGCTTTCATTTCCGACGAAAAAATGATTTTGTCCTGATCCTGGTAAAAGAGCAGCGGCTTAATCCCGATTCTGTCACGTGCGATAAAAAGCGACCCCTCATGCGTATCATAAATGGCGAATGAAAAGAAACCGTTCAGCAAATCAAGACACTTCTCTTTATGGAGGATGTACAGGTTAAGCAATACTTCCGTATCTGTGTGCGATTTTAATTTCACGCCTTTGGCATCCAGTTCTTTCCGCAGTTCCCTGTAATTGTAAATCTCACCGTTGTAAATAATGCAATACCGTCCCGATGCGTCAAACATGGGCTGGCAACCTGCACTTGAGACATCAATAATTGAAAGGCGCGTATGCCCCAGCCCTACCCTGTTGCGGAAAAACTTACCACTGTTATCAGGACCACGTTTTGAAAGCGTCTGCATTGCTTTGTCAAGTCCCTGCTCATATTGCTTGGCGCTGCCGGTGAAACTATATACTCCAACTATTCCGCACATCGTGATATACCCCGGTTTTGGGTTAATTTTAAAGAGGCAAGTTAGTAATAATGGTTACAAAGGATTACCTTTTAGCACCCTTCTTCCTGTTAGTAATCTACACAGTTGCCATCCTTATACGCAACAAGTTCTATGCTACCAGCCCGCTGAAGAAATATTTCATTCCGGGATTAACGGTTAAGCTGTTCGGAGCGCTTTTTTCAGGTATGATCTACTGGTATTACTATAAGAGCGGCGATACCATCCATTATTTCCTGCGCACGCAAACAGTTTACAACAACGTATACCAGCACAACTTTGTCATTTTCATGCGCGTGATTTTTGCCGACCCCAGCGTGTATGACCCCGACCTCACCGGCATTTTGAAATCTGTACGCGCGTGGGACAAAAGCATGTTCATGGTGCTCAGGTTCTCCTTTTTCCTCTCCATGTTTGCTTTCGGAACTTATTTAGGGATTGCATTTTTATTTGCTGCTTTATCGTTTACCGGGGTATGGAAGTTATTTGAAACTTTCGCTGAAATCAATCCGGCCTTAACCAAGGAGTTCGCCACCGCCTGTTTGTTCATACCATCGGTATTTTTTTGGGGCTCTGGACTTTTCAAAGACTCGCTTGCCATCGGGTTCGTAGGTTGGTTTACCCATGCTATCTATCAAGTGTTTATTAAGCGAAAAAAAATACCCGCCAATGTGATTATCATGGTTATCGCCTTCTTCATTCTTTACACAATCAAAGCATACATTGTGATGGCGTTTTTGCCTTCGCTGCTTTTCTGGATATTCTTCAAATACCGCGACGGCATCAAGAATGATTTTATCAGGAAGATGATGACACCCCTTATTATCATCATCAGCCTCGGTGGAGCTTATGTCGCCGTGGAAGAGATGGGAGGACAAAATGGCTACTGGTCGGTAGAGCAAATGAGCACGCGTGCAAAGGACATGCAGTGGTGGCATACCGAAGTGAAAAAACTTTACGGCGAAGGTGGTGGCGGCTCTTTTTATAGCATCGGTACGGGCGATTTTTCACCGGGAAATATCATTAAGAGCTTTCCCCTTGCCGTAAACGTCACCTTTTTCCGTCCTTACCTCTGGGAAGTGAAAAACCCTGTCATGCTGCTTTCTTCCATCGAAAGCCTGATCCTTTTCATTTTTACACTTAAGCTCATTTTCAATGTGGGGCTGGGTGCTATCGGCAGAATTTCAACTAAGAATCCGGAGGTGTTTTTTGCCCTGCTTTTTTCCATCATTTTTGCATTCGCCGTCGGGTTTACCAGCTTCAACTTTGGAGCATTGGTGCGCTATAAGATACCGTGTATCCCATTCTTCCTCATGGCGCTGTATATGATTCGATACTACGCAAATCAAGCCGCCGCCGAAAAGACACTTCCGGAAAAAGCTGCTGCACAACCGGCGCCGCTTCCGGCAAACACTCCCGCGGAGTTTCAGCCGCTGTTGTCAAGAAGATAGAAAAATCAGAAATTCTTCAAATACCATTTGTGCAGGATGATCATCAGCCACAAACGGTTGTACAGGTAGTCGCTGCCTTCAAAATAACGTTTCACTAAACCGCTCACCACTTCTGGATGCAGGATGCCGATTTCCCTGGTTACTGATTCATTCAGATAGGTTTCCGGCAGGTAGCGCAGTTCTTTTTTAAACCATTCGTTCAACGGCATTGCGAATCCCCATTTCGGCCTCCCCTCAAAGAAACGCTTAGGGACATAGTCATACAGCAATTCTTTCAATAAAAATTTCATCACTGACCCGTGCAGTTTCAAATCTTCATTCACATTCAGCGCAAATTCAATCAGCCTGTAATCAAGCAGCGGGGCGCGCGTTTCCAATGAATAGTGCATGGTGGCACGATCAACCTTCACCAGCAAATCATCTTTTAGATAATGACTCAGGTCAAACAAGGCCTGATGTTCTGCAGGAGATAGCTCGCGCGGATAATGATAGAATTTTGGATCGGCAGCAAGCGGGTAATAAAAATCCGGATTCAGCAATGCCGCAAGCTCCGTCTCGCTGAAATTATATTGCTCCTGGGAAAAAATGTGCGACTGTATCTTGTTTTCATCCTCGTAGAGAAACAAATGCGATGCACGCTCATAGCGCGACGACATCCGTTTCAGCGTATATCCGATGGGCTTGCGGAAAGCCTTCACCAAAGGATTGTTCAAACGCTTTGCCCAGCGGTAAAATCCATATCCCATAAAGGTTTCATCTCCGCCATCTCCTGAAAGCGTCATCTTCACCTGCTGCCGTGCCAGGCGCGCTACCAGTAGCGAAGGTACCGCCGATGAATCGGCATAAGGCTCGTCATAGATATCCGGAATCTGCTCAAACAAATCGAGTGCGTCGGTTTGCGACACAACAAACTCGTGGTGATTGGTACCCAGGTGCTTCGCAATCTTCCGCGCATGTTCTGCTTCATTATATTTCGACTCACGGAAACCGATACAAAATGTGTTAATTGGAGATGAGCTGATTTTTTGGGCTACCGCGGTAACAAGGCTCGAGTCTATGCCACCACTCAGAAATGAGCCGAATGGCACATCACTGATCATCCGATAGCGCACTGAACTGGTAACCAGCTCATTCAGCTGTTTCTTGGCTGTTTCAAGGTCGCGCTCAGTTTGCTTCCGGATATAATCTTCAGCCTTCCAATATGCGTGGATCTCAAATTTGTTTTTGCTCAGCTTACCATAGCTCCCCGAGGGAAACCTGTGAATGTTTTGATAAATGGTTTGCGGCTCCTGGATGTAGCCAAGATAGAGGTATTGATTCAGCGCGGCCTTATTGATTTTTTTAGACTCATTGATAAAAGAAATCTTTTGCAGCGCCTTTATCTCCGAAGCGAAGGCGAAATGCTTTCCGTCCCAATAGTAGAACAGCGGCTTTTTACCGATGCGGTCGCGGAAAAGATAGAGATCATGATCGCGCTTGTCATAAATGGCGATGGCAAACATGCCGTTGAGCTTGCGCACGATTTGCTCACCCAGCAACTGGAAACCTTCAATGATCACCTCGGTGTCGCTGGTGGTGCGCTGTTTGATTTTTAAATCGGCAGCTACATCACGGTAGTTATAAATTTCACCGTTAAAAATAATTTCATAGCGTTCAGAATGTGAGCGCATTGGCTGGTTGGCAGCTTCTGAAAGGTCGATAATGCTGAGCCTTCTGTGGCCAAGTCCCGCCTCCTCGTCGAAATAATAGCCGGACGCGTCGGGGCCGCGGTGGGCGAGGCACTTGGTCATTACCTCTAAATCATTCCGCGTGAATTTTCTTTCAGGAGAATAAAAACCTGCTATTCCGCACATACTTGTTGCGCCGTTCCGGGGATTTATCGGTGTCCCTCAAATATCGGGCTTTTTTTTGCGTTCGTTAGTCCGTTCATCGGTGAAAATCAGACAGGATGGAGCACCTATCGCACGCCAAAGCTGCTGCCCTGTTTAGAGGGGAAGTGGAAGGCGAGAATAATTTCGTGCGTATTACCCAAATCTGCCCTGTGGTCGCTCACCTGCAAATCATAAGCATAACCTACCTGCACTTGCTTCTTAATTAAAACGCCGGCGTCAAATATTAATGTTTTCGAGCTGCGATAGCCCACGCCACCCCATACGAAATTCTTGTGCTGCAGACGCACGTACGCGTCATATTGATAAGGTGCTCCTTTCACATACCTGAACCATACCGATGGCAGGATATACAGCTTGTTGTAATAACCTCTCGGCACCTTTCCTCCTAACGGAATTTTACCGCCAACAGTAAGGTAGAAATGGTTTTCACGCTGAATGGTGGAGGTGCCGTCACTCGCGTCAAATTTGGCCTTCAACGGAATGAGCTGCGGCGCCGAGAATCCGAAATAAAACTTGTCATAGTAGTAGTAAAGTCCTACTCCTGCGTTGGGTAAGATCGTCGATTGGTTGTTATCCGAAACAGCAAGGTCGTTTGAATTTTCAAGCACCAGGTCGGATGACTTCAAGCGGTAATGGTAGGCCGATAGTGCAATACCCAATGAGATTTTACTGTTGCGCAGAAACTGCGACTGTTGGAAAGGCCTTATTTTTCTAAAGCTGATATGATACGCGTAAGTAACCGTGATGCCGGTATAGGAAGTAGGGCCGGTAATATCATTCACCACGTGCGCTCCGATGCCCATTTTGGTGCGCGGAATAATTGTGCGATAGCTGGCGCTTAATGTACGCGGTCTTCCCGCCATCTCACTCCATTGGTCGCGATAGCTGGCTGCAAGCACGCCATGGTCTTCAGAGCCGGTAATACCGGGATTCAGCACAAAGCTGTTCTCGTGATACAAGCTAAAAACCGGAAGCTGCTGAGCAAAGCTTTGTCCGGTTAAACCAAGCACAAAAAATGTTAGGATAACAGCAACGGATTTGTATCCTCTCCACGAAACTGAAAACCGAAAACTGTAAACTGTAAACATGCCTTATCTGCGATACTTATTCCTTGCTGCTAAATCAATCTGGTAAGAAAGCACAAACTCGTGCGAGCCGCCAAGGTAAGAACTTAAATCAGACACGCCAAGATCGTAGGCGTAACCGAGCTTCACCTGCTTTTTAATCATCACACCGGCATCAATCACAACAGTTTTTGAAGAACGGTAGCCCGCACCACACCAAACCACATTCTTATGGCGGAACCTCAAATAGGCTTCATATTGCGCAGGAGCTCCGCGGACGGTTTTAAACCACAGCATCGGTTCAAGGTAGAACTTGTAAGTATATCCTTTGGGAGTTTTGCTCTTCGTCACCTTCCCACCAAACGGGATCTTACCACCCGCCATGATGTAATAGTGATTGATCTTGTGAATGGTGGAAGCTCCGTCGTATTCCACGTATTTCACCTTAAGCGGAACAACCTGCGGCGCTGAAAATCCGAAATAGAACTTGTCGTAATAGTAGTAGAAGCCCAGTCCAACGTTCGGCAGCACCTTTGAATTATCTGCCGTAATCACCAATCTGTCGTTTGCCGTTTCAGGAAGCAGCTCTGACGCATTCAGCCGGTATTGGTTTACTGAAGCATTCAGCGCGATGGAGAGATGGCTCTTCCTCAGGAATGCAGCCCAGTGAAAGGGATTGATCTTCGCGAATGAAATGTGATATGCAAATGAAAGGTTCCCCGAGAGATAGGATGTAGGTCCCGTCTGGTCATTCATGATGTACCCGCCAATGCCGATGAAATTTCCCGCCTTCTGGAACTGGTCGCCACGCTGGTAGATCGGCATCCTGTAGCCGCCGCTGATGGTCCTTGGAGCATCATTCACCTTCGTCCATTGATGGCGGTAGGAGATCGCTGCAATCGCATACCCTTCGGAGCCGGTAATGGCAGGATTCAGCACGAAACCGTTTTCATGGTAAAGGCTGAAAAGCGGCAGCTGCTGCGCAAAAGAGGGCAGCGCCATTCCGCCAAGACAGAGAACGAGCGCCAGTCGTTTCAACAATACACTGCGCACTCCCGCTGATGATTTCACGATGTTCCTTTTCATGTTGCTTCTGTTATTCAGAAATTATCGTAAGTGGTCCTGTAACTGTTTTTCCGATGTCGTTTAATTTGATGATGTAGTAATAAGTACCGTCGGGCAGCTTCTCGTTCTTGTAAGTCCCGTCGAACTTATTCTGGTAATTCTTCTCGCGGAAGATCTCATCCCCCCAGCGGTTCACGATGGCCACTTCATTATCTCGGAAAATCTCCTGCAGTTCGGTGATGCGCCACACATCATTCACCCCGTCGCCGTTTGGCGTGATCACATTCGGCACGAAGATGTTTTTCTCATCCTTCACCACAATCGTCATATACGCCGTATCCGAGCACTGCGTAGAAGAATCCACCACGATCAATTCATAGGTAGTGGTAGACTTGGGATTCGCAGTCGGATTCGCACAATCAGTACACGTCAAACTATTAAAGCCGTTCTCCGGATTTGCAGTCCACGCAAACAGCGGCGAAGAAACATCCACCGTAGCGACAAGTCCAACTGTATCTCCGTTAAATATCGTCTGCGGAGAAACAGGCGCTATCACCACATTCGGCGAAGCGATGTTCACGATTTGGAAATTGATCTGCGTGTCGCACACATTCGCATCCGCAACAATCAGGCTGTAGGTTCCGGGAACAAGTCCGGTGATGATAGAATCATTACCAATAGAATCGTTCTGAGGAGTTACAACCCACGTGAAATCATACGGCGTTACTCCACCCGTAACCACTGCCGTTGCCTGCCCGTCATTGTCATCGCAGTAAGAATCTTTGATCTTCACAAAGTCAACTGAAGGTCCGGGTACATCCTGCAAGTCAATGGTGAGCACAGTATCACATGTCGCCCTATCGGTAATGGTAGCTGTATAGGCTCCTTCAGCCAATCCGGTAGGACAAAAGACCGGCGGTACACCCGAAGGACTCCACACAATAGTCAGCGGATTATCCGTCGTCGTCGCCGTAATACAAATGCCGCCATCCTGCCTGTGACAGGTCGGCCTGTCGAGCACAACGCCGTTCGCGGCAATCTGCGGACCAGCGCGCTCAACAATATCCTGGCTAATCTGCTTGGTGCAGCTATGCGAATCCGTAACAATCACCGTGTAGTTGCCTACACCCAATCCGTTTACGCTGTTGCTGGTGAGCGGTGAATTCGGCAAATCAGGCAGCGGGGCTGACCAATCATAATCATACGGCCCTACCCCACCCGTGAGGCTCAACGTTAATCCGCCGTCCGTGCCGCCGTGGCAGCTTGCGTTGCTGTCAACCGCGATAGAGAGTAACAGCTCAGCAGGCTGAATCAGTGTGATCGTGTCCCTGACTGTACAGGCGTTGAAATCCGTAACTAAGATTGGTACATCACCAGTTGGAAGCTGCGTTCTGATACTGTCCGAAGTGCCGGGAACTCCTGGATTGGGATTATATGAATAAGGCGCAGTGCCACCGGTTGTTGTAATCGTCACCGTGCCATCGTTTCCGCCGAAGCAGGAAACATCCGTCTTGGTGAGCGAAATAGCAAGCGCGCTGGCCGGCTGCGTAATCGTGGTGCTGATACTATCCCTGCATGCACGCGCGTCAACCACAGTTACCGTAACAGCGCCTGCAAGCAAATGATGCCTGATACTGTCAGCTCCGTTCCTGCTACCACCCGACCAGAAATAATCATACGTCGGCGTGCCGCCTGTAGTAGTGACAACCGCAGTTCCCGTGCTGTCTCCAAAACATAACACATTGGTAGCCGCTATCGTAAGGTGAATTGAATCCGGTTCAATGATCGTAGTGAACGTCGTATCCGTGCATCCGCGCGAATCGGTAACAAAAACGCTATCTGCTCCGGCGCCGAGGTCGGTAACGCTGGTTGAATCACTCGAATAAGTACCCGACGTCCATACGTAAGTGAATCCCGGTGTGCCGCCCGATGCATCTACATGCGCTGTTCCATCCGTCAACCCAAAGCAGCTGATATCTACCTTGCTGATGTTGAGCAGAATCTCATTCGGTTCAAGGATTGTTACGCTCGAAGTTGCAGTGCAGAGCAATGAATCGGTCACCGTAACAGTCACCAATCCCGGACCAAGCCCTGTGATTGAATCCGCAGTAACTAAGCTGCCGCTCCACGCAAAGGTGTAAGGCGCACCAACAATGTGTGGTGTTCCGCCCGACACTGAATCAACAAATACTTTTCCATCGTGCGCGCCGAAGCAGCTGATGTCGAGCTTCGATGTAACAATCGCAATTTGAGTGGGTTCAGTGATCGTTGCAGTATCCGCAGTCGAAGCCGTACAGCCGTTGGTATCTGTAACTGTTACGATGTACTGTCCCGCTGCAAGCTGTGTCCAAATATTTTCCGTTGCACCTTGAGTTCCGCTTGAACCAAAATCATAATCATATCCTGGCGTGCCGCCGGTTGCCGTTGCTGTGATGGTGCCGTTGCTGCCGCCAAAGCAGGATACATTTGACACTGCAAGCGTAACCGAAACCGCCGTCGCAGGCTGGCCAATCAAAATGCTATCCACCTTTGCACAGCCGCTTGAATCAGTCACCGTTACATGCACCATTCCCGCGAAAAGTCCTGATACCGAATTCAAATTGCGCGGCGCATCTCCGCCATCCCAATTATAACCATAAGGCGTTCTGCCGCCCGTTACCGCCACATGCGCCGTGCCGTTGCTGTCGCCGAAGCAAGTAACATCCGTCTTCGTAACCACCGTTGCCAGCGCAGCCGGCTCTACAATCGTTGCTGTATCACTGATGGAACATGCGTGCGCATCCGTTACAGTAACTATAATCGGCCCCGGCGCAAGCGGTGTCGTCGTCGTTACAGTAGTATCCCCGTTACTCCACGCATAAGTATATCCCGGAGTGCCGCCACCCGGAACTGCAGTTGCCGTTCCGTTGCTGTCGCCAAAGCAGGTAATGTTGGTTTTGCTGATTGTAAGTGTAAGCGGAACCGGCTCCGTTACCAAAATGGTATCAGCCGCGCTGCATCCGTTTGCATCAGTCACAGTTACCCTCACATTACCCGTTAAAAGATTAATAACGGTATCACCAGCGCCAATCGGGGTGCCTGCGCTCCAGCTATAATCGAATGGAATCGCGCCGCCTGTTACTACTACCCACGCCCTGCCGTCGGTATCGCCGCCGCAGCTCACCGGCTGCATGTCCATTGTAAGAATGAGCGGTGAAGCTTCAGTCAAAGTTACTTTCAACGTGGTCGTACATCCCTTTGTATCGGTTGCTGTAACATGATAGTCTCCTGCCACTAAATTTATGAGGCTTGCTGACGTGGATGCGAATGTGCCGGGCCCCGTCCAGATATAGGTATAGCCTGCTGTTCCGCCATGCGGGTAAACGGTAATCCATCCGTCGGAAAATCCATTGCAGGAAACATTGCTGCGGTCTGCCGTCAATGTAAACTCAGCCGGTTCGGTGATGGTGAAATCTTTTATCGTAGAGCAGTTCGCCGCTGTATCGCTCACCGTCACCGTGTAAATCCCCGGCTTCAGGCTGCTCACATCTTTTGTAATCGCGCCCGTTGACCAGTTGAACGTATTGTTGCCCACTACCGTCAACGTAACCGAGCCGCTTTCTCCTCCAAAGCAGCTTACATTCACCACAGCGCCGCTCACCGCAGGACCGCCTTCGCTCACCGTGAAAACTTTATCACCCGTGCAGCCTTTTGAATCGTTCACCGTTACGCTGTATGTTCCCGCGCCTACGCTGGAGATATTTTGTGTTGTAGCTCCGTTTGACCAAGTGAAAGTGTATGGACTAGTTCCGGTTGAAACCGTAAGCACAATGCCGCCGTCATTCGCGCCGCACGTCGCATTTGTCACCGCTCCGCTCAGGCTGATGCCGTTGATTGCACCGACCGTAAATGTTGAGACCGACATACAGCCAAGCGAGTCATCCGTCACCGTCACTGTGTATTCGCCTAAATCCAAACCTGAAGCAACAGGACCGGTGAGCAGCGCATCATGCGACCAGTGGTAGAGGTAAGGCCCGATGCCGCCGGTGGCTGTCACCGTAATGGTTCCGTCATTTGACGAGCAGTTTGTTGAATTCACCACCGCGCCCGTTAATGTCGGGCCGCCGACATCTTCCAGTGTTACATCAATCGCCTGCGTGCAGTTTGAACCCACGTCATGCACGGAGACCGTGTAAGTGCCTCCCGACAATCCCGTTCTGTCTTGTGTAGTTAAAGAAGTGCCTGCCCACGCATAAGTAAAGTTGCCTGAGCCTCCCACTACGCTCACATCAATCTCGCCGTCCGCGCTTCCGCAAGCTGCATTAATAACGTTCGCCGTCACTTCAAAGCGTACTCCTTCCTGCAGGGTATAGCTCTCCGTGCCCGTGCATGAGCTGTCGTCGGTCACAATCACGGTATAGAATCCCGCGGGAACGTTCACCAGATTTTGCCCGAGGAAACCATTCGACCATCTGTATGAAGTATAAGTGCCGCTTCCGCCTGAAACTAAAATATTGATCGCGCCATCACTGCCGCCGGGACAAGTTACCGGCGTAACCGTTTGCGTTATCGTAATCGCCGCCGGCTCATTGATGGTGACGCAGGCGGTGGCAGTACATCCCGAGTTATCAGTCACCGTTACACACACTGAACCGGGTCCCAGATTGCTTGTCGTGTCGCCTGACGGAGAAACAACTCCATCGCTCCACAAATAGTTGTAGGGAGAGCTTCCACCGGTTACCACTACTGACACCATTCCATCCCTGCTGCCGTTGCAACTGATGTCGCGTTTGTGCAGGGTGAGCCCCATCGCTGCAGGCTCGTTAATTGTTGTTACTCCCGTTTTTGAGCAAACGCCGGAAGTTACCGTAACGGTAACCGGACCCGGTGCAAGCCCGTTCACCGTGCTGTTGGTGAGCGGCGCTGTTCCACGGCTCCACAAATAGGTGTATGTTCCCGGCACTGGCCCGCCACCCGCGGTTACAGACGCGTGTCCGTCCGTGCTGCCGTGGCAAGTTACCGCGGTGCTGTCCATTGTGAGTGTAATATCCGCGGGCTCAACAATTGTGTCGCAGTCTGAAGCTACGCAACCGTGTGCATCGGTATACTGCACACAGAGCGCTCCCGGAGGCAGATTAAAAATGCTATCGTTTAATGCAATGCCAACCGGAGGATTCCATGTTTGGCCGGAGTAAGGTGGCGTACCTCCCGTTAATGTAACATATCCCCGTCCATTGTTCGCACCAAAACAAGAAATGTCACGCGTGGTTAGGGTAACAACAAAGAGCGCTGGCTCTATAATTTGCACCGAATCCGTGCGCGAACAACTATTATTATCGGAAACGGTAACGCTCACAAATCCGGGATGGAGCCCTCTGATTGAATCTACGGGGCCTACGGTGCCTGCTCCCGGCTCCCACGCGATAATATACGGGGACACTCCTCCCGCCACATCTACCCAGGCAGAACCGTCATTCAATCCAAAACATGAGATATCTGTTTTATGCATCATAAGCGTAATACCTGTTGCCGGCTGCCCGATGGCGATGCTTGCCGATGCCGTGCAGTTATTTGCATCAGTAACTGTCACGCTCGCCGTTCCCGCCGGGAAGCCACAGGTAGAATCAGTTGTAGCGCCGTTATTCCAGATGTAAGTAAACCCTGCTGTTCCACCGGTAATGTTTGTTATCCATGCGCATCCGTCGTTTCCACCCAGGCAGCGCACGTCTGATTTTGCCAGCGTCACCACCATTGCGGCAGGCTGCGTTACGTTGATCACCGCCGTATCCGTACAGTTGTGTGCATCCGTCACCGTCACCGTATAAGTTCCCGCTATCAGCCCCGTGATGGTGTCGTTATCTATGTTGGCAGGCAGCCAGGTGTAATGATATCCTGTGCCGGGTGTTCCGCCCGTAATGGTAACCCACGCTTTCCCGTTGTTGCCTCCGTTGCATGTTACGTTCTGCGCGTGGCCGGTGGCAACTAGCACAGCCGGTTGGTTGATCGTGATATTGGCGATTACGGTACAGTTGTGGCTGTCTTTGATGGTATCGTGCACAACACCGGGAGGAAGACCCGTTACGGTATCGTTCGTTGGTGGATTCAGCGGAGTTCCTGCACTCCAATGACTTGTGTAGGGACCTGTTCCGCCGCTGGGTATCACTTTCGCCGTTCCGTTGTTCAAGCCGTTGCAGGTAATGTCATGTCCTCTTGTGGTAAAAGTTAATGCAGCAGGCTCTGTCACCGTCGTAGTCGCCGATGCGGTGCAGTTGTTTCCATCCGTCACCGTTACCGTGCAGGTTCCGGCGCAAACGCCTGTTACCGTTGCGATATGCAGGTTGCTGCAGCTCCAGTTGTAGGTGTACACGCTGTTGCCGCCCGACGCCGAAACGGTGATAGTGCCGTCACACACCCCATGGCATGATGCCGGTGTAGTGCTTGAGATACTTGCCGATACCGCCGGTGAACCGACGATGATCACGCTTACCGTGTCTTTGCACCCGTGCGCATCCGTAACAGCTACGTGATTTGTGTCTGCACATAACGCTACCGCCGTTTGTGTTGTTTCTCCGCTTTCTAGCCACTTGTAAGTATAGGGACCCGTGCCGCCTGTGGGATTTGCCTTGGCTCCTCCGTTACAAGCCGCGCTGCACAGCGTGTTGGTGACATTGGAGAAGGTGACAGCCAGCGGAGCAGGCTCGATAATCGTGTCGATTACCGTGCTTGAACAGCCACCCGCATTATCTTCCACCAGCACCGTGTAAATGGCTGCAGGCAAATCCGTGCGTGCCGCTACATTCAAGGTAGTATCATTCCATGTGTAGTGATACACTCCGCTGCCGCCGGTTGCCGAAATGGTAATTTCGCCATCGTCGTCGCCGTTGCAGGTGATGTCTTTGTGGTGTGAAACACTTGCCGACACTGCGGTAGTTACGGAGATATAACCAAACAGGGTATCCTTCAGCGTACCGCCGGGATAGGTAGCCCATAATATTACGTCAAAACCAGCGGGAGGACTGGCAGCAGAATATACTACTGCCGGCGTGGCGGCGGTTGAAGTATTAGGGGTTCCTCCCGGAAAAAACCAGGTGCGCGACGAGGGAGCGGTGGTGTATACATCATGAAAATGCACGGTGTCGCCAACGCATATCGTGGTGTCATCTCCCAGGAAAATCAAATCAGGTAATGTTGGGTCAAATAGCGTGAAGGTACTGCACGAGGTGATTCCCGGAGCGGTTGCAATATTGGCTGCGGTGCTGATTGAACTGCCGGAAACCGCGGTGCCCCATACCGTACTGTTCCACTGGTGCGGCCGCAACAGGCTTTCAGTGATGTCATTCTGCGACGGACCGCTTCCGAACGACGGGTCATTGCCGGTTGTATTCCACTCTTCATCGAGATATTTGAAGAGCAATGTAGTAGTCGGCGTTGTGGTATAGTTATAGCACTCATATACCCAATAGCGGTCAAGCTCACGCGTGGAGTTTTCATTCCCGATAAAGCTGTTGATGTTCGTAACTCCCGGAGGCAGCGGGCGGTTATTCGGAATGGCATCCGTATTGGTAGCGTAAGTTGCAACAGACACTGAACCGACACTTGTGCCCGGGGAAACGCCTGGCGTCGTTACGGTTAAAGTAAAAGGAATATAGCTTGTTGCCGTGCCGAAAGGGAAGATATATGAATTTCCATTGGGGGCTTCATCGATAAACCAGTGAATTCTGCTGATGCCGGGGGCCGGGGGCTGGGTTTCGCTGATTATCCAGCCGGTGGTGTGCTGAATGGCTGCCGTATTTGAGTTCTCCATCAGGATATCATGCCCGTTCATCCGCAGCAAGTGATTGCGCAAGACCAAATCATTTTTTACGCGTAATGCACCGGCTAAATCTCTGCTGAACTGAGCCAGGAAAACCGGGTTATCAATGCTTACGTTATCAAAAAGCATCGTGTCAACAGTACCCTCCCCGTCAATCGTTTGAGGCTCATCAAACATATTATAGGTACTTTCATTTCGCACAAAGCTGACATAGGAACCTTGGGTAGTAGCATCCACATTTCCCCGGATGTACTTCCAGCTTCTTTCTACCACGATGGTATCTTTCAGGGTAAGTGTTCCCGAAGGCTTGTCAATCACGATATTGGGAAGATAGCCTGTATTCCTACGTGCTTTCCCCCAAAATAACTGGTCTCCAGTGCCATTAATGACAATGTTAGCATCGCCTCCGCAAAAACCATATGCCTGGGGAAAGTTCGTTACCGTAATATCACCTTTGGCAAAAATATAACCATCATAAACATCCGTATTGTTAGCTCCCTCCCATATCAAATCATGATTTACCACCACCGTATCGTCAGCATCGACAGTCGTCGCATCTGAAAGAGCATAGATATGATTAAAGCGTACATCATAAAAGGGAAGTTTAGTAGGCACTCCAGCAGGCCCCCCAATAGTTTGTGTTTGTCCATAAAAAAATACCGTTGAGGTGCCGGGGTCAACAGTACCCTGCAGTAAATACCAATCCCTACCTGAAGTGATGTAATTCAGATAGTGAACCGTACCCGATGTTTTATTGATAATAATACTTTCAATAAAATTCTGGGTGTAGGTTGCCTGCTTTCCCACGATATATTGGTCCGCCGTGCCGTCAAGAAAAATTCTTGCATCACCCCATGGGGCACCCATATTTGAACCACCGACGTTATAAATCATCAGGTTGCCCTTCAGGTAAATGTCTCCATTATAAATTCTTACATGCAAGCCTGACTTAGAAAGAGTGTCTAATACCGTGAGGTCGGTATTTGGATCAATGGTAAAGATATCAACGTCACTTAGTGAATTAAAATCCAGTCGGCTAAAAGTGGCATTGCCGGTAAGAACATTAGCAAAACCAGCGCCTGGCGCTCCTTTAATACTCACCCTTCCCCCATGATTTAGGAACATTGCAGGACTAGCAATACTCAAGCTTCCCTGTATCGTTAAAAGGTTAGTTGCGCTGGCATTAAAGGTTCCGGCAGATATGATCAATCCCCAAGGAGGTCCATTAGGTAACACTACAGCGGTCCGGGAAATAGTTAAGTCGTGCGCTCCCTGGGTAAAGCTTCCAGTGAAAGTCGGCCGTAAGTGCATGTGAAGTACAGTTGCATTAACATCCAGAGTGCAATTGCCTGAACTGCCGTCAAAGATTACGCTATCAGTAGTTGCCGGAACCCCAGCCGGACTCCATAACCCAGGAGTGCTCCAATTACCAGGCCCTACCCAGGTCTTTTGAGCTATGGCATTAAAAGCCAGCACCATTAAAAAAAGCAATAAAAAAGGCGTTCGCCTAGCCAAGGTTGACGACTTTAACATTCCTTAAAAGTTTAGCGTTAAATAGATTTTTAATGAAATTGCGGGCAAAAACCGCAGCATTTCTCTTGAAACCCTGCTTCTGTCTTTTCTAATTTAAGCAAGTATTCCCAAAATTAGTTAAAAAACAGGCGGATTTTTTTGAAAAATAAAGTTGGTGGTTTACACAATAAATCTGCAATTCCTGCACAAGCGGGCCAGGCGGTTCGCCGCAAAGCTGAGCGCGCTGCAATCCCCCTTGTGCGGCAGGCTTCGAGTGCCGGCACAAAGGGGGCATGGGGGATTTGCGCTAAAAAAATATTTCAACTCATCCGGAACTAAAAAACACTTTCCCTTGTAATAACCCCGGCATATGGAGGGAACATTAAAAAGTCCAACAATCACACCGCAAACCTTCAAAACTCAAAGCACCTTCAAAAACCGGAAAACCGGAAAATCCTCATGAACTCTAACCTGTAAAACCAAAAGGGGGGTTACCTCTTTTCCGGTTTTTTTACGGTTTTTTCACGCGCAGCAGCTTTTAAACTTTAGACTTTAAACTTTACCCTACAAAATTATCTTTGTGACCACATGAAACTGTGTATCGTAATTCCGGCGCTAAATGAAGAAGAGAGCATCGAGAAAATCATCGTGCGCTCGCTGGAGGCTCGCGAATACATCAAAAGCAATTCCGACGTAACAGATATTGAAGTAACTGTTGTGAGCGACGGCTCAACCGACCGAACGGTGGAGATTGCGCGGCAGTATAAAGACCGTATCCACCTTATTGTTTTTCCGGAAAATAAAGGTTACGGCGCAGCAATCAAACAAGGCTGGCTGGAATCAAACGCGGATCTGCTCGGCTTCCTTGACGCCGACGGCACCTGCAACCCGAAATTCTTCGCTGATCTCTGTAACATCATCACCCGCGAGAAAAGCGACGTGGCGCTGGGCTGCCGCCTCAACAAAGACAGCAAAATGCCTGTTATCCGACGGTTCGGGAACACGCTGTTTTCCATCCTGCTTACTTACCTCGCTTCCGAAAGAGTGAAAGACACAGCCAGCGGAATGCGCGTAGTGAAAAGGACATCGCTGCCTGAGCTGATGCCGCTGCCCGACGGGCTTCATTTCACTCCTGCAATGAGCGCGCGCGCACTGCTGAACGAGCACATCGTGATCCGCGAGAAAGACATGCCTTACGAAGAGCGCGACGGCGAGTCGAAGCTCAACATCTGGAAAGACGGCGTGCGCTTCCTGCGCGTGATTGTCGAAACCGCTATCCTCTACCGTCCGAACAGGCTGCTGAGTTTGGTTGCCACTTTGTTCACCGCTTTCGCGCTGGTGCTGATGGCCTACCCCATAGCCAATTATTTCCGGAATCGCGAAATTGAAGACTGGATGATTTACCGCCTGATTGTAAGCAACCTGCTGGGTATCACGGGATTCCTGTTTTATTCGGCTGCATTCATCACGGAGAAAATGGTGGCTATTACCGTTTCGCGTCATCCTTCCATCGACGCCGGACGACAAAGCTGGCTGAGCAAAATCTACAGTTCAAACTTCATGTGGACCGTTCCTGTGCTGGGCACTGTTTTAGGTATCCTTCTGATTGGCGACAGCCTGCTGAACAGGATTTTTATGGGTGAAACGTATGAGCACTGGTCGCGCTACGTGGCGATGTCTTTCTTCATCTCCATCGCGTTTATCACCCTCGCGACAAAAAGTATCGAGCACGTGCTGAAACTCATTTCCGCGAGGTTGGATTATATGCAGTCGCCGGAATACGATAAGTTTAAATGATGGAAGTCCTTTTCGACAAGGCTGAAGAGTATGACGCGATGCTCAACCAGGGATTAAAACTCTCCGGTGAAAGCAAGGACTTTTTCATGCACGGCAGAATCGCGCTGATGCAAAAACATCTGCCTGCAGGATTTAAACCAAAACGCATTCTCGATTTCGGCTGCGGTATCGGCGACACTACCGAAGCGCTCTCAAAATATTATCCGGAAGCTGAGCTTGTTGGGATTGATACCGCGAAAGATGCGCTGGCATTCGCGACAAAAAACCGCAGTTCCAACAGGTTGCAATATCAGTTGGTTGAAGAGTTCAACACGAAAGACAGTTTCGACCTCGCCTACGTGAACGGCGTTTTCCATCACATTCCTTTGCATTTGCGCAACATCTCGGCAAAATCAGTTTATGCAGCGCTAAAACCAAACGGATACTTCGCCTTGTTTGAAAACAATCCGTGGAATCCCGGAACGCGCATGGTGATGAGCCGCATTCCTTTTGACAGAGATGCTATTACTCTTAGCTATACAGAATCAAAGAATCTGCTGAAAGAGGCAGGTTTCACCGGCGATAACCTCGCAAAATTCGCGTTCTACTTCCCCCATGCACTGGCTTTTTTCCGGTTTCTTGAACCTGCGTTGGAGAGTTTACCACTCGGCGCGCAGTACATGATTTTGGCTAAGAAGTAGTTTCTACCTCAAATGATTAACCGCCCCGCACATCCTGCTCAGAAATTATTTCCTTATGTAGTGGTCATTTTAGGATTACTCTACGTATTCATCACGCCGCCTTTCCAGATACCGGATGAAACCAATCACTTCTACAGAATTATCCAAGTTGCACAGGGACAGTTTATTCCAGACAAACGCGGACCAGTAACGGGCGGAACTGTTCCGCGCAGCGCAGTTGCCACCGCCGAAAGTTTCACTTACAAAATCGTACACCACCCGGAAAACAAAATCCAAAAAGTCACTTTCGAAAATGCTTTGCATCAGCCGCTCAATCCGCAGGATACTCTATTCTTCAGCTTCCCAAACAGCTCGCTCTACAGCCCGGTGAGTTATTTGCCGCAAGTGTTGTTTGTAAAAGCTGGTTTGATGCTGGAACTGTCGCCAATCTGGCTGATGTACGGCGGGCGCATTATGGCTGTGCTCATTTCCGTATTGCTGCTTACGTTTGCCATGCGTCTGCTGCCTGGATTTCATTGGTGCTTGTTTTTAGTAGCGTTGCTGCCGATGTTTTTGTACCAGATGGCATCTCTCTCCGGAGATTCTTTCCTCAACAGTTTAGCAGTGCTTACGTGGGCAATGGCAATGCGCGCAGCATTCATTGAAAAGCAACTGACCGGAAAGTTTGCTGTTAAAATATTTATTGTCGTTGCGCTGCTTGCTTTCTGCAAAGCTGGCTATTTGTTGCTGGTATTGTTGTTTCTGCTTCCTGTCTTTACTGCTACCGACAAAGCACAAAAGAGAAATTGGATTTTATTTACCATCTTCCTTTTCATCTGCGCCACAGTGATTACTGGGATTTGGTCGTCAGTGGTAAAAGCTACTTTTTCTCCTTACGGAAATCCCAACATCAACCCTGACAAGGCTATCGCATTTATCAAATCCAATCCTGTAGTGTTTGCCGGAATGGTGCTAAAAAACATTCTAAAAAACATTCCTTTTTATCTGTATGGAATTGTTGGATTTCTAGGCTGGCTCGACACCCGGCTGCCATTTTTTGTCACTGTGATTTGTTTAGCTGCAATCGTGCTGGTAGTGTATGGCGAAGACAGAAAATTTCAATTCAGCATATCGCAGCATGTTTTCCTGCTCGGCATTGCCGCAGGCATCTGTTTGATTATTATCGTTAGTCAATACCTTGTAACCACTGCTGCGGGAAGTCCCGAAATTGAACGCTCGCAGGGAAGATATTTTTTACCAGTGCTGCTGCCGCTGCTGTTCATTTTAAGAATAAAATATCTTCAGAAATTCTCCTTCGGTTGGTTTGAACAGAATTTGAAAACGATTGTTCCCGCAATCAGTATTGGCGCTTCATTGGTTGCGTTTTATACGCTGATAAATAGATTCTATTAATCTGAATCGTTGATTACGGCTGATTAAATGATGTCGCTGATAGAACAATTCTAAATTCAGTGGAATCAATCAAATCAGTGGAATCAGCGATTCAAGACTTATTCTTCGCCGTAGCGGCGATCGTCGTAGATGAGTTCGGCGTCAAGTTGTCCTACAACTTTAAACTCTGTTCTTCGGTTGTTTTGATGACAAGGACAGTCTTTGGAATTATCATTGGGACAATCGGGATACTGAGAGCAATCTTCAAGCAGGTGACTTTCTCCATAACCTTTTGCAATCAGCCGCTCCTTGGGAATGCCTCTGCTAATGAGATAATTCACGCAACTTTCCGCGCGTTTCTGGGAGAGGTTGAGGTTGTATTGTTCTGTAGCGCGTGTATCCGTATGAGAGCCTATTTCCACGATAATCAGCGGGTTTTCGATCATGATATTATACACCGTATCCAACTGCTTCTTTGATTGGTCGCGCAAATCCCATTTGTCAAAATCATAATAGATATTGCGCAGGCGATATGCCTTGTCAAGAATCAGCCGCTTCAGGTAAATGTCTACCACCAGGGTATCGCTGCCTTCAATTCCTTTCGTGCTGAACGCAATTGACGCTGTGAGGAAACCTTTCGCAGAGGCGGAAACGCGGTATTCTTTTTCAAAATTCAACGGGAAGAAATAGGGCTTGCCGTTCAGGATGGTGTCTTCACCTATCTGGATATTTTGGGCGATGCCTTCACTGCTCTCAAAAGACAAATCCACTTTTGCGCTGTCTATCGGGCTTTGGGAAATTCCATCTTCCTCATATACCTGACCTGTTACAGCTACATAGCGTTCTTTGAAATATTCGAACTTGAAAATATCGTCGCAGCAGGTTTCACTGCGGATGGAAATAATACCAGGCCTGTTCGACACAAAAAAGCCCGACTTCCCGTCTTCCGCAATTTTAAAATACATGTCGTCGCAACTCGAGTTAATTGGGAACCCGATGTTCGTCACTGTTTCCCACTTGCCGTTGCTGCCTTCGGCTTTAAAGACGTCATAACCACCGACGTTTACCTGGCCGTTTGAGCTGAAATAAAATGTGCCTGTTGGAGCATCATAAAATGGAGTTACTTCATCGCGGTCGGTATTGATTTTTGAACCGGCGTTTTTCGGCTCGCCGTAGGTATTTTTTTTGATGTTGTAGTTTGATGTCCAGATATCCAATCCGCCTTTGCCTTCTGGCCTGTCTGACACGAAGTACAAGGTTTCAAAACCTTTCTTTCCAGGCGTAATAAAAGGCTGCGTACTGGTATACGCAGGATCATTTATCACGTCGCTTATACTCTCGGGGGTCGTCCATTCACCCTCTTTCCGCTCGCTCATGTAGATGCCGCAAATGATCTTCCCGTTCTTCGCGTCTGCGCATTGCGTATAATAGAATCGCTTTTTATCGGGTGAATAGCAACCGTTGGCTACGTGATAGCCCTCTACATTAAACTTGTCAAACGGTACAGCCTGCTGGTAATCATTACGCTGTTTCACGGTTGATTTGTAGAGCTTGATGTAGTGGTCGGTCTTCGCGGTGTCGTTTTTGATGACAGGTGCTGAATCAATGGGAAGAGAAGAATAAAGCAGTGTGGTGTCGTCCCACATCATCGGAGCAGCATCGGTGTACGGTGAATTCACCTTGCTATTCAGGTGTGTGATGTTCACCGTCAGCGGATTTTCTTTCAGCTTCAATGCCAGTGTGCAACCATCAGCTTCAATCTTTGCCCACTTTTTTAAATTGGCGTCTTCACCCTTATAGGCCTTGTCAAAATCGTTCAACACAGTTTTTGCCGCTTCATACTTCGAGTTCATCTTCAGCATAAGCCCGTACCAATAATAGGCCTGTGAAAATTCCACCGGGTCCATCTCCGTCACTTTCTGATACCACTCTTCTGATTTTTTGTAATCGCGTGCAATGCGGTACGCTTCGGCAAGTTTGTACGCTGCTTCAACATTCTCCGGATCATGCGTCAAAATTTCTTCATACAGATCGCTGGCAGCATAAACGTTTCCACTGGTGAGCATGCGCTTTGCGGACTTTGCCTTCTTCCGCACCTTGTATTTTTTTTCCTTCTTGGGCTTTGCGGCCGTAGAATCAGCCGGAGCCGTTCCGTCTGTTTGTGCAGATACGGTAGCGATGCCTAAAAAAAGGAGCAGAATATAGAGCGAAAATCTTTTCACAGGTTATCGTTTGCTATTGGAAATTACAGTCGGGGACAAGGTACTAATATCGGTGCGCTTGGTTTGTTGATTTTACCGATATAAACCAAAGCTATTTCAAAGGCGCCTCTGTTATTACTTGCTGGCTCAAGCGGCGACGTATTCACGTCATAAGCTACACCAAGCCTCACGCTGCGGTATTCCACGCTTGCAGAGATCACCGCAGCATCATCCACACGGTACCAACCTCCCAAACTCACAATGGTATTATTCGGGTCTTTAAAATGATATTCAACTGCAGCGCCGAAATTGATTTCCTTCGCCTTGTTCTGGTACATGAACAAGAAATTCGGTGTGAAATAAACATGCTCGGTAGCTTTAATATTCAATCCCGCGTGCGCCAGCGTGCGCATGTTCAGTTTATTCTTGTCACCCAAAAAAGATTCTGTTGGCGGAATAATATGAAACAGCGTTCCACCTGCAAACAGACCCAACCGTTCTCCGAATTTTGCACTATAGAGAAGTCCTGCGTTCACATCAAAATAGCCGGTGTTGTTGTCAAGACCTGATTCACCGTTTGAGATGCCGGGGTCCTTTCCAGCACAGTGGGATCCGAAGCTTGGAATTCACGTGACTTGAAGTCGCGG
>JADMIO011319491.1_pt1 | contig 98237 bp, 67 predicted proteins | sample 8958161 | NCBI WGS metagenome assembly JADMIO01 (sample SAMN16585339, study PRJNA669376) | soil metagenome | isolation source: Crop rotation soil | place: USA: Cullars Rotation, Alabama | collected 2011
GCCGCGACTTCAAGTCACGTGAATTCCAAGCTTCGGATCCCACTGTGCTGGAAAGTGAATTGCTCCAGTTGAGTACTGAGCGGCTAACGGCGATGTTCAATGTTCCACTGCTGCAATTGGACATTGAGCATTGATATTACGCGCTGTCGTTCCGCGCCGTCCGTCGTCCGGTCATGCGGTCGATGTGGATTCGATAGAGGACCACACCTCTATGATCAGCGCCGTCTGGTTTGGCGGCGCCGGGCAGCCACCAGCGTGAACGTTCGTTCAACAGGTGCAGGGCGCGTTGGCGGAGGTCCTTATCTCCTGGCGTATCGGTGATTTCGTCGTATCGGCCGAAGACGACGACGGTCGTCCAGTGAAATCGATCCTCGACGTCTTCGACTTCGAGGCACACGTTCGGATTTTCACGCATCCATTCCACTTTTCGCCCAACTGACGAGAAACTGAATAGGCAGCCTTGGCGCGGATCGTATGTAAACGACACAGGAACGACGTACGGCTGATCCCTGTGGCAACACGCGAGGTGCGCGAGGTTGGATCGCGACAGAACATCGGCGCAATCCGCTGGTGTCAGTTCGTGAATGACCATCTACAGGCCCACGCCTCAGTGCGATCCGCTCTCAGGCGGGAGATCGTTCGCGTGGCGGTGAGCCTCTGAGTATAGCCAACCTGGTTCAGGATGGCCCGAATTTGGCGCGCCGGAGGGATCACTGGCGATGCTATCGAGATCGTGAGCCACGAACGCTGGCGCTCGAATCGGAGATTTGGTGAGGCGCGGGCACACCCAACGCTCACGCAGCAGGCCGCTTCCGATCCGGCACGAGGCAGCGGTGTTCCGGGAGCGCCCGCAGCCGTTGCATGATTCGCGCGATCAGGATGCGTGAGTCGTGTGTTTCGCCGACGATGTCGTCGAAGCCGGAAATGATCGCGTGGCGGCGTTCTGCCGCGGATGGTGTCATGCGCGTCACGCCGATGAGTACTCGGTTGCCAAATCTTGGCTTGGCACGCATCCGCGCTGCGACTGCGGAAATTATATCGATCTCACGAAGCACGACGACGACCACCTCGTAATGCGTGACTACATCGTCGGCCGGCCACTCTGCCGTCTCGACAACTCGAAAGCCGCGACGCTGAAGCGCTTGACTATGCATGATTTCGCGTCCGGAGCAGTTGACGAGCAGCACCGCACATTGCTTCACGTTGCCCTCTCCTTTCGGCATCACGCCGGCTGAAGTGGCAACGGCCATGCCAAAAGGAAAGGGCTGTCTACCTTTCATTGAATGGTCGAGGTGAAGTTGGGCTCGATATCGACGGGCACGTTGGTCAAACGATCGAGAACTTTCTGAACTGGCGGTCTCACAACCCCAAGCCGATCGAGCAGATCCTTCGCCTTTCCGTAATTGCCTTCCGCCTGAAACGTCATGATGTCGCGGGTCAGCGAGGCGACCGCATCGGCAATCTTCGTGTCATCGACTGCGAACGCACCGCCGGGAAGAACCTTGAAGGCGCCGGCGTCGAGCAAATAGTTCACTTGCACTGCGATGCCGCGGCCGTGCGCCTCGTTGATGCCGAAGCGGATGGAGCGGAATGCCGAGGCGAGAAACGTCGTGTACATCGTTCTCGTGATCGAAGGATCGATCAGCTTTCGATCGGCGAGCTGACGCAGCGCCCAGAGCCCGGAGATATCCGCCTTCGCCTCCTCGATTGCGCTATACAGCTCCTTCATCTCCTGCCGCACCGTCGTCGCTCGGCCGCTGACCGTGATGTTGTGCGGACCGAGACCGTGCATCAGCTCGTGCATGAGGATGTGGGTGAAGAAGGCGTCGAACGACACGTTCTTCTGATCGGCAGCCGCGAGCGCGACTTTGCTGATTGGCACCAGGACGCGATTGAATTTTGCGTCCTGCATGTTCTTCAACATGACTCGCTTTGTGCCCTTCTCCTTCACGACCCGCTCGTCGTTCGGCAGGTTGAACGCGGCTGTCTGCACCCCTCGATTTCCGTCGCCGGCGCTGAAGACCACATTGACAACGCGGATGGGTGCGAGCGCGCCGAGCTGCGGGTTGCGATACTTGGCGTCGATGGGCAGCGCGTTCTCGAGGTCCTGCAGATGCGCGGAGAACGACTGTAGCTTCTTCGATTCCGCTTCATCGCGGATGGTAATGAACGCTTCAAAGGCGGCTTTGAAGTTGAACCACTCGTCCTCGTACACCTCATACGGGCCAATGGTCGGTTCGATCGATGCGTCGAGCTCCATCCAGGCGACGTCGCTCGCGTAGTAATCGTCGTTCAGGAACGCGTCCGCCCGGGTCGTGAGGAACCGCTTCAGCGTTGGCTGCGTCGTCAGGTTCGCCGCGTCCCGGAGAAGCGAAGCCGCACGAGCGAGTTCCCCCTGGTATTCGACGCTGTAAGGAACGGCAGTGAAGCTGCCCCGAGGGGCGCGACGAATCGTGGTGAAGAATCCCGTCGCACGTGCCTTTTCGTCACCGTTGAGTGAATCGAGCCACTGCTGGATCTCGGCTTTCGTCGCGCCCGGTGGATAGAAGTTGGCTCCTTCCGGCTTGGCCGGCGCGCCTGGAATGAATATGCGGTTGTGATCGAGCCGCGACCATGGCCCTTTGTTGATCAGGAAGTAGTGCAAGCGGGCGGTTGCGGCCTCCGCCGCGGGGGATGTACTCGCGCCGCGGGATCGAATCATCGCGTCGTGAGAGAGTTCCTGCAGCATCGCGTCATTGCCCGCCCATACCTGGCGAAGAAAGAGACTATCCATCAGACGCGCCGCATCCACGAGCTTGGCGAGTGCCCGTCGTTCATTGTCCGGAAGCGCTGTTACGTCGGCTCGGATGTCGGCCGGAGCAAACCGGCTCGCCATGGTGCCGACCTCGCGGGTCGAAGGAATGGCTTCCGCAGTCTGGACCAAATCGTTCACAGGGAGGTCTCCCTTGGCCGCAATCCACCCTGCCGCGGCAATAGGCAAAAGAAAGAAGACATATGCGTTACGCATAAGACACATGATTAGCCATCCACCAGACGCGGGACTACAATAAAGGATTGTAGGTCAGGACTGTAGACCGAAAGTGGGTGTCGCCCCCGACACTTCGATAGGATTCAACCTCATGAGAAATATCGCACCCCAGGAGAATTCCGAGCTCGAGGCCCTCGAGCAACGCGAGTGGCGCGAGTCGCTCGACTATGTCATTCAGCAGGGCGATCGCGATCGGGTGCACCGCCTGCTCTCATCGCTGCGCGATTACGCGCGCGCCTCCGGCGTGAGCCTGCCGTTCAGTGCGGTGACGCCGTACCTTAATACCATCCGCGCCGAGGACGAGACCCCGCTGCCGGGCAGCCAGGAGATCGAGCGCCGAATCAAAAGCCTGGTGCGATGGAACGCAATGGCCATGGTCGTCCGCGCCAACCGGGCATCGGACGGCATCGGCGGCCACATTTCAACGTATGCGTCCGCGGCAACGCTCTACGAAGTCGGCTTCAACCACTTCTTCAGAGGCAAGAACAAAGACGGCGGCGGCGACATTATTTACTTCCAGGGGCACGCCTCACCCGGCATGTACGCACGCGCCTACCTGGAAGGCCGCATTCCCGTCGAAAAGCTGCACAATTTCCGGCGCGAGCTTGCGCCGGGCGGCGGGCTCTCCTCCTATCCCCATCCGTGGCTGATGCCCGACTTCTGGGAATACCCGACGGTCTCGATGGGACTTGGGCCCATCATGTCGATCTATCAGGCACGCTTCAACCGTTACCTCGAAGATCGGGGTCTTAAGAAAACATCCGGGTCCAAGGTTTGGGCTTTCCTTGGGGACGGCGAAACCGATGAGCCGGAATCGCTTGGTGCAATCGGTCTCGCCGCGCGCGAGAAACTCGACAACCTCATCTTCGTCATCAACTGCAATCTCCAGCGGCTCGACGGCCCCGTGCGCGGCAACGGCCAGATCATCCAGGAACTCGAGGCGATCTTCCGCGGCGCCGGGTGGAACGTGATCAAGGTGATCTGGGGCTCCGATTGGGATCCACTGCTGGCAGCCGATCGCGATGGCGTCCTCGTCAAGCGGATGGGAGAGATCGTCGACGGCCAATACCAGAAGTACGCGGTCGAAGACGGCGCCTACATGCGCGAGCATTTCTTCGGAGTCGATCCGCGTCTGCTCGACATGGTGAAGCACCTGTCGGACGAACAACTGAAGAAGTTGCGTCTCGGCGGTCACGATCCGGTCAAGGTCTACAACGCGTATAAGGCGGCGCTCGAAACCACCGGTCAGCCGACCGTCATCCTTGCCAGAACGATCAAAGGCTACGGGCTTGGAGAAGCGGGTGAGGGCAAGAACATCACCCACCAGCAAAAGAAGATGAACGAATCGGATCTGCGGGTCTTCCGCACGCGATTCGGGATTCCGATCTCCGACGACGAGATCGCCGATGCCCCGTTCTATCGGCCACCCGACGACAGCCCTGAACTGCAGTATTTGCGTGAGCGACGCAAGGCGCTCGGCGGCTACGTTCCCTCGCGTTCGGTAAAGGTCGAGCCTCTCAACGCGCCGATTGATCCGCTCTTCGAGGAATTTGCCAAAGGCACCGAGGGACGGAAGGCATCGACGACGATGGTGTTCGTCCGCATCCTGTCGAAGCTGCTTCGCGATAAAGAAATCGGCGAACTGGTCGTGCCGATTATTCCCGACGAAGCGCGCACGTTCGGCATGGAATCGTTGTTCCGTGCGATTGGCATCTACTCGCACGTCGGACAGAAGTACGAACCGGTCGACATGGACACGCTGCTTTATTACAAGGAGGCGCAGAACGGCCAGATCCTCGAGGAAGGGATCACGGAAGCCGGCTCGATGTCGTCGTTCATCGCCGCCGGCACCGCCTACGCGACCCACGGTGTCAATACGATTCCGTTCTTCATCTACTACTCGATGTTCGGCTTCCAGCGAGTCGCCGATCTGATTTGGGCCGCCGCCGATTCACGGGTGCGCGGCTTCCTCGTTGGCGCGACGGCGGGCAGAACGACGCTGGCGGGCGAGGGACTACAGCACCAGGACGGCCACACGCACGTCTACTCGCTGTCGACGCCGAACTGCCTCTCCTACGATCCGGCCTACGCGTACGAGTTGGCGGTGATCATCCAGGACGGCATCCGGCGGATGTATCGCGAACAGGAAAGCATCTTTTACTACCTGACGGTGATGAACGAGCAGTATGAGATGCCGCCGATGCCGGAAGGCGTGCGCGAGGGCATCCTCAAGGGGATGTATCGACTGCGTCCGACGACGAACCCGAAGGCGAAATTGCGGGCGCAGTTGTTTGGCAGCGGCGCGATTCTCAACGAAGTGCTGAAAGCGCAGACGCTGCTGGAGAAATACAACGTCGCCGCGGATGTCTGGAGCGTGACCTCTTATCAGGAGTTGTACCGCGACGGTCACGCCTGCGACCGCTGGAACATGCTGCACCCCGCCGACGCGCCGAGGCTGTCGTACGTTGCGCAATGCATGAAGGATGCACCGGGCGTGCTCGTCGCGGCGTCTGATTACTTGAAGGTCTTGCCCGACTCGATCGATCAATGGATGCCTCGCCGGATGCGATCGCTTGGCACCGACGGCTTCGGCCGCAGCGAAGATCGCGCGCGTCTCAGAGACTTCTTCGAGGTTGATTCACGATTCGTCACCCTGGCGACGCTGGCGGAGCTTGCCCACGACGGGCAGCTCGATCGAAAAGTCGTGGCGCAGGCGATCAAGGATCTCGACATTAATCCGGAGAAGTTGAATCCGGCAAAGAGCTAGACACTTCGACACTCACACTATGGCTACAGACTTCACTTTGCCCGAGCTTGGCGAGAACGTCACGGCCGGTGACGTGGTCCGAGTGCTCGTCTCTCCCGGAGACTCGGTCGCGAAGGATCAACCTGTTCTCGAACTGGAAACCGACAAGGCGACGATCGAAGTGCCCTCGAGCGTGGCGGGAACCGTCAAGGACATCCGCGTCAAGCAAGGGGAGCGAATCAAGGTCGGCCAGGTCGTGCTCACCCTCGACGATGGCGGGGCCGGCGCGCCGAAAGCCGCGGCGGGAAAGGCCGCGGCCGATGACGGCGCGAAACCGAAGCCGCAGCCGCCAGGCGCTCCCGCCGAAGGTGGCCTGAGTCAGAAGGCCCCTGGACAGGAGGAAGCCGCCGCGAGCAGTGGTGGTGCGAAGCGCGCCAAAGAAGAAGCGCATCAGGGGCGCGCCGATCAACCAGAGGCGCAGCAGGCGGAACCAACGGAATCAAAGCCGCGGCGAGGTGAAGTCGTCGACATCAGCCGCGGCGCCCGTGCCACACCGGTGCCGCCCGCGTCGGCCGAGACGATCGATCAAGGCCCTGCCGCGCCGGCCGCGCCATCTGTGCGACGTTTGGCTCGCGAACTGGGCGTCGACATTCGCCGCGTCTCCGGCAGTGGACCGGGTGGCCGGATCAGTAATGACGACCTCCAGGCATTCGTGCGCACCGCGCTTGCCGGGGGCCCCGGCCCCGCCACGGCGGCGCCGACCGGGCTTCCTGATTTCGCGAAGTGGGGAGAAGTCGAGCGGAAGCCGATGAGCAACATCCGCCGGAAAACGGCGGAGCATTTGAGTTCCGCGTGGAATCAGATCCCTCACGTGACGCAGCACGACAAGGCCGACATTACGGCGGTCGAAGAACTGCGGAAGAAGTACGCCGCACAGGCAGAAAAAGCAGGCGGCAAACTGACGATGACGGCGATTGCGCTGAAGATCGCGGCGACCGCGCTGCAGCGGTTTCCGCAGTTCAACGCGTCGGCCGATATGGCGCGCAACGAGATCGTCTACCGCAAGTACGTGCACGTCGGCGTCGCGGCGGACACGCCGCGCGGGCTGCTGGTGCCCGTCATTCGTGACGTCGATCGCAAGGGAATCATTGAACTCGCCGTGGAGCTTGCCAACGTCTCCGAGAAAGCTCGGTCCGGTAAGCTGTCGCTGGATGAGATGCAGGGCGGCGGGTTCACAATCACCAATCTCGGCGGCATTGGCGGCACATCCTTCACGCCGATTGTGAACTGGCCGGAGGTTGCCATTCTGGGTATCTCGCGTGGAGCGACTGAGCCTGTTTACGACGGTCACAGCTTTCAGCCGCGCCTGATGCTTCCCCTGTCGCTGTCGTACGACCACCGCGTGATCGACGGCGCCGATGGCGCCCGATTCCTGCGCTGGATTGCCGAAGCCTTCGAACAGCCGTTCGTAATGTCCCTGTAGGAGTTATTGCGTGCCTCAATCCACGCAGGTTGTCGTTATAGGTGCGGGCCCCGGCGGGTATGCCGCCGCCTTTTACGCCGCCGATCTCGGCATGCAGGTCGCGCTCGTCGATCCGGCGGTGAATCCTGGAGGCGTCTGCCTCTATCGCGGCTGTATCCCGTCGAAAGCGCTCCTTCACGTGGCCGATGTGCTGAATGAGGCTCGGCACGCCGACGCGTGGGGCGTCACCTTTGGCGAACCCAGGATCGATATTGCAAAGTTGCGGGCGTTCAAGACGAAAGTCGTCAATCAGTTGACCGGCGGATTGGGACAGCTCTCCAAACAACGCAAGATTACTTACATCCAGGGGACTGCCGGATTTCGCGACGCGCGAACCCTCGAGATCACGCGTGAGGGGCAGTCGCAGGCCGAGACGCTGACCTTCGAGCACGCAATCATCGCGACCGGCTCGCGCCCATCGACACTGCCGGGCGTGACGCTGCAAAGTCCGAGGCTGATGGATTCGACGAGCGCACTGGACGTGCCGGATGTGCCAGGCTCGCTCCTGGTTGTCGGCGGCGGATACATCGGGCTGGAACTTGGCACGGTCTACGCGGCGCTTGGCGCGAAAGTGACCGTTGTCGAAATGACCGCTGGCTTGCTACCCGGAGCCGATCGCGATCTCGTCAACATCCTGGCGAAGCGTATCGAGTCAATGTCGGAGGCGGTGCTCCTGAACACAAAAGTCGTCGCGATGAAGGAAGTCAAGGACGGCATCGCGGTGACGTTCGACGGGGAAGGGCTTCCCGCGGATGCGGCGAAGGAACGGACGTTCGATCGCGTGCTGGTTTCCGTCGGCCGGCGGCCGAACTCCGCTGTGCCGGGACTTGATCGGACCCGCGTCAAGGTGAACGCGCGCGGTTTCATCGAAGTTGACCCCGCGCGCCGGACGGCAGAACCATCGATTTACGCGATTGGCGACGTCGTTGGGGAGCCGATGCTCGCGCATAAGGCGTCGCACGAAGGGCGCGTTGCCGTTGAGTCGATCGCGGGGGAACGGGTCGCGTTCGAACCGCTGGCGATCCCGGCTGTGGTCTTCACCGATCCGGAGCTCGCGTGGTGCGGGCTGACGGAAACCGACGCGCAGAAACAGAAGCGGGAGGTCGTGATCGCCCGTTTCCCGTGGGCGGCGTCGGGGCGGGCGCTGACGCTCGATCGCACCGACGGCATGACGAAGCTGGTTCTCGATCCGAAGACCGAGCGCGTGCTTGGCGTCGGCATCGTCGGGCCCGGTGCGGGTGAGTTAATCGCTGAAGGCGTGCTCGCCGTCGAAATGGGAGCGAACGCGACTGACGTCCGCATGACGATCCATCCACACCCGACGCTGTCCGAAACGATTATGGAATCAGCCGAAGTCTTCTTCGGCCAGGCGACGCACGTCTATCGGCCTCGCAAAAAGGCCTGACCGGTCAACTAACACGCTCTACCGCTATGCTGTCACCAACTGGCGTTTCAGCATGAGCCATGCTCCTTTGCGAACGACGTCACTCGACAGGGTCCCCGCTTGCCTGTTGCACTCGCCGGCCTCCAACAAAGCGAGAGAACGCATGAATGCTGCGGAATGGTGGCGTGATTTCTCCGGCGGCAATCTCGCAACCCGGCAGGAGCTGTGAGGAGGCGCCGATCAAGGCGTCGTCACCAATCGTGATTGCCCCGAGATGGAGCGCCATGTTGCGCCGGCCAACTGACGCGAGCGCATGTGGGTTGAGCCGGGCAGCGGTCCCGACGATCACGCGACTGCCCACCCGCACGAGCGATCGATCGAGGATCACCACGCCTGGCGACCAATACACCAGGGCACCCACACGGGCTCCCCACATCCGCAGCCACACGGAATACAGTCCCGGAACGATCCGCATCGTTTCTTCCAGTGCCGGCAGGCGCGCGAACACGATTTGCCACTGTGCTGTAAACCACCAATGCAGGAATGCCGCGCTGCCGGGCTGCACAACGCCGGTGGCGAGCGGCGTCCACGCTGTTGCGAGGCGGACTGCGAGCGGCGGAATGACGAAGAGGAGGACGGGAGCGAGCGCTGCGACCGCGGGGCGGGCACGTCCGGTCACCGCGAGCGCGACCGGCGCCATCGATGCTGCAACATGAAGCAACGGTATGAACCCAAGAACCACCATGGCGAGACGGAACGATGCTCGCACATCGAGGGCCCGCGGCCGCGGCAAGGCGCCTGGCGCGATCTGACGATCAGCGGATAATGCGTCCGGCATACCTGTTCTCCACGTGATCGGCGGCTTTGCGCGGACCGCTCCACATTCGCAGGTAATGAAATGGCAGGAATTCGCGATGCGGATTCTCCTCTCGTCCCAGCCGTCGCAGATGTAGCCAGGGCACCGTTGGATGTTTGTGATGCGTCAAATGCCAGTTGTGATTGAGCCAGATCAGGTCAACCGGTCCCCACAGCCACAGGTTGCGCGCTCCTTCGAGCACATGCCTCGTCGTTCCGAAGTGATGCACGTATTGCATCGCGGACCATGAGAAGCCGAACCCCGCATACATGACGGCATATTTCCAGAATGGAATACCGAGCGTGAGAACGATCGCGGCGTGCACTGCGATCACGGCGAGCGCCTCGGCTCGAATGTGCTTCGTATAACGCGGATTGAGTGCATCCATGAAGGCGGCCGAGGGCCGATCGAACTCGAAGTGGTCGCGACGCATGACGTACGGAACGACGAGGACGACAACGTTGGCAAGGACTGCGACGAGCCAATAACAGCCGGTGAGGATTCCGTACAGTTGCAGCCGCTTCCACACTGGGTGTTCGCCGTCGAAGTAGAGGTCGAACGCCTCGTCGTCGGAGCGATTTCGCCGGTGATGTCCGAGGTGTCCCTGTCGCAGCAGATGAAACGGTGCGGGAAAGAGAAGGGCCAGGAGAACGCCGGCAGCCTCGTTCGCTCGCCGATTGCTGAATAGCATCCTATGCTCGGCCTCGTGGATGGTCGCGTACACGGAGTTCATGACGACCGCGAACGCCGCGATCAGGAACAACAGATCGGTCGCGTGGTGAGCCGATCGTAGGCGCCACATGCAGGCTGCCACGCCACTGCATTGCAGCGCAATGACGAACAGGTTCAGTCGGTCCGGTATTCGATAACGGCGCGTTATCACGATGCTCTCCATGTTGACCGAGGTTCGTACGCCAGCAGCACCTCGCGCATCGAATGAAACTCCCGGTGTTCGTCAAACAATGCGAAGGTGACAGGCGTCGTGGTGCGCGAGTACATCATTTCGTGATATTCGGCGCTGCGGGCAAGCGCTTCGAGCTCGCCACGCATCCGTGGCACAAGCGATGAAAGCTCCGGGTATTCAGCTGCGAGAATGCGAACGACGCGGGCGGTCGAGTGAATGGGTGTCACCAGCAACGCACGAACGATCGTGCTGAACAGCCGGGCTGATGTGAGACGCACGAACGCGCTCCGGCCGCGGTAATAACGCTCGATCAAATATCGATCGATTTGCACGTGACGCGCTTCGTCTGGCAGATGGGCGCCATAAGCGGCGAGATAGCGCGGTTCAATCGACGAGGCCGGCAGTCGCATGCATCGTCGCGAGATGTCCAGGGACCGTTCTTCCTGGACGAGCTGTAGCCAGAACACCAGGGGAAAGGCGACTGGATGTCGCGCGATGAAACGTGCCGCAGAACGGATGCCGGCGGGAACAGAGATCAGCCGCCATTTCGTCGCGTGGTACCAGCCAGGATCGCTGAGCCGATTGAGACGCCACCAGATATCCGCATGCCGGCACTCGTCTTCCGCGAAGCGAACGACCGCGGCTCGAAGTTCGTCGCACGGGCGGCCCTTCAGGTCGGAGTTCACGGCCGTCAGCGTCGCGGCGAGGAACTCGGATTCCATGAAGGCGATGATCTCGTTGGCCATCATGGCGGTCAGTTGGTTATAACGCCGCCTGTGCTCGACTCCGAGGTCGCGGTAAACGGGGGCGTAGTAGAGAGGCGTGAGCGTCTCGCAAAAAAACCAGCGCGACCGATCGATTGGCGTCTCCCAGTTGATCTCGGCGCTGCGAGGCCGTACCGGCGCATCTGCCAGACGTTGCAGCACGCTGCAGCGTTGCACGTTGGCGGTCCCGCTCAACATGCCCTCTCGACAAGCGGAGGAAGACGCTCGCCCCAATCGCTTGCGCATGAGAGCGAGGTCGGTTTTACATCGCCGAGCCGCTGACCGGCGGCGACACAAGCGTCAATAAATGCGCGATTCGCCCCCGATCCCACGCGAATGATTTGGGCCGGTGCGAGCTGGCCGAGATCGACACACCAGGCGTAGTGAGGGTTGCGTCGAAGGGCCCGTTCCAGGCGCACCGCCAAATCCGGATGGATGGACGCATCCGGTGACACGAACAGTGCATAGGCCAATCGCTCGCTCGTCCTGTGCGGTGCCAGCATGGCGAACTGCGGTGGGATGCCGGCAAATAGCTGCTCGAGTACTACCGACACGAATCCGTCGCTCAGTTTTTCACCGAAGAGATCCGATACGCGATCGTCCCTTCCGACGAAGCGCAGCGACGGCGTGTTGTAGATGACATCATCAACACGCACACGATCGCCGAGCCGGTATCGGTACAATCCGCCGCCAGTTGTAAGAAGCACGCTGTACTCGAGACCCCGCTGAAGGTCGTGCGCCAGTCGGATTTCACCCTGGTCGTCGACGAACTCGAAAAAATGCGAGCGCAGGGCAACTGGATGACAGCCTTCGAACGGGATCGTCACCATACCTTCCGTGGCGAGGAGGCCCTTGCGCTGCATCGGAATGTTGCGGCACCGATGGGCGAGTTGCGCGGCTGCCGCTGTGGAAGCGCCATCGGCCCAGCAACTAATCAGCGACAGGTGTGGCCAGATGTGTCCGGGCTGCGCGCCGGCCTTTCGCAGCTCGTCGGCACGCTTGCGGTTGGCGCGAAGAAACGGGCGCACGACTGCCGCGATTTCAGGCACAAGCGCAGGCGACACCGACAAGGTTCCGTGTTCGATGTCGTATATCAGGCGATCGTGATTGACGGCGATCTGATCGAGCAGTCTGTCGAAAAACGACGGGTGCCACACCGAGATGATGCGCAGGTTGCGCGCACGGAGCAGGAAGAGTGCCGTGACGTACTGAAACGCGTTGACGTCCGAGATCCGCGCCACGATATCGGGGACCGCAAGAATGCATCGGGCGAGCGCTTGCTGTGCGCCCCCGAGATAGCGGCTGTCGCCGTCGAATCCGACCGGAACGACGCTTCCTGGGAGCGATGGTAGGTTCGAGGCGGCGGGGGAAATCGACCAGTAGGACGGCCCTCCCATCAGCGACGAATCGCGCCGGAATAGATCGACCAACCACGGGTCAATTGCCCGCGTAAACTCGGCGCGCAGCTCGGCAGTGAACGGAATGAACTTGGCTGCGGCGGTGGAGCCTGATGATGGCACCAGCCGCTCGATTCGTGATTTCGTGAGCACGCCTGGTTCGCCGCGTGCGGCACGGTGCACCAGCTGCGCGATGTCGTCGTACGACGCTGGCGCGACCCGCCGTTGGTAGTCCGCAATCGACCGAACACTTCCAAAGTCATGCGTACGGCCGAAGACGGTATCCGCATTTCGCCGCAGGCACGCGAGAAGAACACGCTGCTGAACGACGGCCGGTGTGTGCAGCGCTCGCCGAAAGCGCAGCCACGCCGGCGAACTGACGGCGCCCCATAAGGCGTTTGCCGTCGCGGACGCGAGCGGCATGTCAATTCTCCGCCAGCGCTCCGCGCGTCATCCGCCGCGCGGCCGCCGTGAGATTCGAATCATCAATGCGCGCCAGGCAAGCGAGTTCGTCACCAGCGACATACCCGGGGTTTCGAGCGAGGAAGAACGCCACGTGCGGATCGATCAGGCGTCCTGAGGGAAGCGCGATCAAGTCGGGAGCGAGTTGTTGAGGGTTCGGGAGCCGGACGATGCCCGACCGGTCGTCGTACTGTCCGCCAAAGCGCTCCCGAGCCAGCGCCGCAAGCAATTCCTCTTCGCCGCACTGCCCGGAGTCATGGCGTGGATAGAAATCACGAAAGAAGACGGGCAGGAACCGATAGGTCCGGAACCCTGACGTGAGAAGCAGCCAGTAGACCTCCGCCGCGTGCGCAGGCGCGAGTTGACGTACCGCGCGCACCCAGGTTCTGGCCAGGGCCGGAGTTCCCCACCACGCCCGATCGACAATCGTATCGCCGGAATAGACGACCCAAATGGAACGAGTGGTCGCATGGCTCTCATACACGATCATCGTCGAGAAGCCGCGCAGGCAACCTTCGTCGTCATGCAGCAGGATGGCGCAGCTCTTGTCGTCGAGGTCGCGTTCGAACGACTCCCGGCCGACACCGACAAAGTGCGATGTCAGTAGAGCGAACATCGCGTCGCGCAAATTCACGTCAAGCGCGCGTGTAGCGACGACGCGTCCGTGTAACCGAGCTGGCGCCGGGGCGCAGACGAGCGGGGTCATAGGATTGCTACCTCCGGATGGGGAAGCCGCGTGTCAATCGATTCAACGACAGGCCGGCCGTCCGGCCAGTACGCCAGATACAGTCCACTGCGATACTTGCGGTGCGCCGCGCCCCGTGATGCATCGGCCAGCAACGGGCTGCCGTCTGCGAATGCGGTCACCATGTGGCTGACACCCGGCGGCATTTGGTGGCGAACTTCTCTGATAAGCGCACGCATCACTTCGCTGCGATCATCGTCGACAGCGACATGAGAGAGATAGACGAACTCGAGGGGCGAGCCAACCTCCGGCAGCGCCGGAACCCCTGATAACGGCGCCGCAAGATTAATGACACGCCGCCACCGTGAGAGCTGCGGCGCATAGCCTCGAACAACAACCTGTTTGAAACTGCGCTGATCCCAGCGAGCCAGACAGGCGACGACACGCCCTTTCACGATCGCGACGAGGAAGTCGTCAGCCGTCAGCCCCGGGGTCCGTTTAGTCGAGAGCAGGTCATCGGCCGTCCAAAGCGGCGCGAACTGGTAACGCCGTCCATTCCGATTCAGACATGCCACGATCTCGTCCAGCCACTCGCTGGACCCTTGTCGAATCTCGATGCCGTGGCCAACAGACCCTCGGCGGCGACGGCCGCGGGGGATTACGAGTGTGACGAGCGTTCCGATACGCTGCATGGCGGGAGCGGCGGGTGAGCGAAGGCCGCACAGCAGGCGGCGGGCAGCGTGGTTGTCCTCGACGACTGCGGTCAAGTACGCATGCACGTCGCCGCGGTCGTGCAGCGTCCGGCAAAACGTGAATCCTTCGTGCAGCAACGAAGTCACACGACGTCCTCGCAACCTCGTGCGAAGCTGTCCGAGATAGCCGATCCGCGTGAGCTGCCCATTGACAAACACCGCGCGCTCCGCACGGCTCGCAATCCCGATGATTGGTCCGTTGACACCGTCGCGGGCGATCATCGTCTGATGCACGTCCCCCTCAATCGCGGCAGCAAGCCCGGCGTCTGGTTCTCGCTCCAGACTCAGCGCGATTTCCCCCGGGAGTGCCTGTTCCCGAAGCAGACGTCGGATCTCGGCATCATCGGCGGCGTGAGCCAGTCGAATGTCGAATTTCGGCGGCGACACGACGCCGCGGGCGGTCAGTGTACGCGCAGCAGTTGCCCGCCCCATGCCTCGTCGCCCAGCGGAAAGCCATCGCGTCGATCGGTGTCGACCCGCAGCATGCCGTTAATCGGGAAGAAATTCCGGAACATGAAGAAGTCGGATCGATTCACCGGATCGAATGCCCGTCTCGTGATGCTCGACCATGAATAGAAGGATCGACGCGCTTCGAGGCAATGGCGCTGCAGAGCATCGGCAGTCATTGCCGCCGGGCGAAACGGCACCATGTTGTATTGATAGCGATCGTCGAGCCACCACTGATCGAACAGAAGCCGGTTCTCGGCCGACAGTCTTTCGTACAGCGGGGTGCCAGGAAACGGCGTCAAATGATTGAACGCGGCGATGTACAGCCGATGTGCCGCGGCAAACTCGACGGCGCGGCGAAAACTGTCCGCAGTATCAGCGTCGTAACCGAAGATGAACGTGCCGTACAAACGAAGACGATGGCGTCTGAGATTTCCGAGCGCGACTTCATAGCCCCCACGCATGGCGTTGAAGCTCTTATTCATCGCCGCGAGAGCATTCGGATCGAGGCTTTCGAAGCCGATGAGCACGCCCTGACACCCGCTCTTCGACAGGAGTGAGAGGAACTCTTCGTCGTGTGCCGCGTTGATACTCGACTGGCTGACCCACTTGATGCCCAGCGGTGCAAGAGCGCGGAGAAATTCTTTGGCCTGTAGCAGATTGGACGTGATGTTGTCGTCGACGAAGAAGAATAGCTTCTTCTGGTTGCGAATCGACGCAATCTCTGCGATGACCTCGTCGAGCGGGCGGCGTGTCTGCGTCGAGCCGAACATTGCCTGGACGGCGCAGAAATCGCACTTGAAATGACAACCACGCCCCGCTTCGACGAGTCCAAGAGGCAGATACCGCTTGCCGCGAAAGATGTCTCGATTGGGGCGAAGTCCTCTCAGCGACGGACGCGATGTCGCGCGGTACACACGCTTCATCCGGCCATGACGAAAATCGTCGACAAGCTCCGGCCAGACGCCTTCGGCCTCGCCAACGACGATCGCTTCGGCGTAGTCCTGTGCTTCGCTCGGACAGAGCGTCGGGTGAAAGCCGCCCATGACCACGGGAATGCGCCGCTGCCGATATTCGCTCGCGATCTGGTACGAGCGTTTTGCGGTGTATGTCTCGACGCTGATTGCAACCAGGTCGGTCGGCTCGTCGAACGGAATCATCTCCATCCGATCGTCGTAGAAGCGAATGGTCACGTCCGGCGGCCGTGAGGCCGGCGATGGTTGCGGGCGGCAGCGGTTCCATCTGCCAGGAGCGGATGTAGCGTTGTCCTGGGCGACGGCCGATGCATGGATGAATGAGGGTGATTTGCATGGAGCCGTCGTTATGATGCCTGCGGTATCGGGGACACAGCGCCTTGGATGATCCAGTCGCAGTTGTAAAACCGTTGCAGGTTGTGGGCGTAGTGCCGATAGCCCAGATTTGCGCTCAGCGCGACCCACTTCGACGCGGGCGAGGCTTTGAGGCGGCGCGCGATCGACGGTACCGAATACGTGTACCGCCACGCCTGCTCGGTGCCTTCCTGCAATTGGCGAACGCTCATGCCGCGCGGCTGAAAGACGACGTGCTGGCCGTCGTAGAGCTCCCAGTTCCGCGTGAGAATGCGTCCCTCGCGATCGAGGCGGTGATACAGCGACGTCCCCGGAAATGGTGTGACGATTGCGAATCGTGGCAAGTCGATGCCGGCGTCGACGGCAAGACGCGCGGTTTGCAGAAACACATCGGGCGTATCGTGATCCAGGCCGAACACGAAACAGCCGTAAACGGCGATGCCATGCGAGTGGAGCAGATCGACGACGCGAGCGAAGTGTGCGGGTTTGTTGAAGACCTTGCTCGAGTCGCGCAGATTGCTCGCGACGATCGACTCGAATCCGAGGAGCAGCCCGCGACACCCGCTGCGCGCCGCGAGCTTCAGCAACGGCAGATCATCGGCGAGCAGGACCGTGGACAGTCCGTACCACTGGACACCAAGCGGTATCAACGCCTCGAACAGGCGTGCAGCATACTCGCGATCGGCAATGAGATTGAGATCAACGAAGATCAATTTGCGTGCACGATGCTGGCGGATGTCGGCCACTACGTCATCGACTGGTTTTTGATACGGCTTTCGCCCCCATGCAGCCGGCACGGTGCAGAAGTCGCAATTGTGAATGCAGCCACGAGTGGCTTCGAAGACGTTGTTGGTGAGGAATCGCGCTCGTGGCAACAGGTCGCGGCGAGGAAGCGGGCGGCCGGCAAGCGACAGATCGGCCGCTTGCACATATCGACGCTGCAGGTTTCCCGACTGCAAATCGCACAACAACGCGGGCCAGGTGTCTTCGGCATAGCCGACGACGATGCTGTCGGCATGCGCCTGCGCGTCATCGGGGACGAGCGTGACGTGGGGACCGCCAAGCACGACGGGGATGCCGCGCGATCGAAAATGCGCCGCCAGTTCATACGCGCGAGGGGCTGTGCCGGTGATGACCGTCATGCCGATGACATCGGCGCTGAGATTGAGATCGATGTCCTCGATGCCCTCGTCAATGAGGACAAATTCCGGATTGAGTTCAGGCGGAACGAGCGACGCGAGCGTGGTCAGCGTGAGCGGTGCGTATCGCAGCGAGCGCCGGAAGATTCCGCCCCGATGGCGGTACAGCGGCCCCTTCGGTGATACCAACGCGATTCGCATCCCGCTCCGCTCCTTTCCGACGTACGACTAAGGTACGCGACGGAGGCCATCTGCGTCGTGAGGGTTCGATGAAGAAGGATGAGAAGTCGTGAGACCTGTATTTGTCAAACGCCCGAGGCGGCGAAGCGTGCGGCGCTTTCAAAAATGGAATTCAGCATCGCAGGGGTCAGCTTGCGTGTATTCGTGTTCTGCCGGCTGGGATGGTACGAGGCAATCACGACCGGGCCGCCGCTCGGGCGGTAAACGAGTCCGTGTCCGAATATTGGCCTCGGACGAACGACGAGGCCGCGGTCCTCGAGCAGCCGCCAGGCAGCATCGAACGCGATCCGCCCAAGGGCAACGATCACCTTCATCTGCCGTAAGGCCGCCGCTTCAGCGACGAGGTGCGGATGGCACGCCGCGATCTCGAAAGGTGTCGGCTTATTACCAGGCGGAGCGCATCGCACAGCCGCGAGAATGTAGGCATCATTCAGCAACAGTCCGTCGCCGGAGTGCTGTGAGGTGTCGATATTCGAGAAGCCAGCCGCGTGCATCGCACGCATGAGAAAGTCGCCGGATCCGTCGCCCGTAAAGACGCGTCCGGTCCGATTTGCACCGTGAGCAGCCGGCGCAAGACCGAGAACGAGAACTCGCGCCAGGGGATCGCCGAACCCAGGAACCGGTCGCCCCCAGTACGTGTCGTTGCGATGTGCAGCCTTCTTGTCGCGCGCCACTTGTTGGCAGTACGAGCGCAGCCGCTCACAACGGTCGCATCTGACGATATCGTTTTTGATCGTCGCCAGTGTCGGACGGGGCATGCCAAAAGACTTAGCGGGCGGCGGCGAGCGACTGCACCTGCTCGTGTGCGTGATAGGACGATCGGACGAGCGGTCCGGATTCGACGTGACCGAAGCCGAGATCGAGTCCGATTCGCTTCAGTTCCGCGAATTCAGCCGGGGTGTAATAGCGCGACATCGGCAGGTTTGCGACCGATGGACGGAGATACTGACCGATGGTCACGATCTGGCAGCCCACGTCTCGCAGATCGCGAAGAGTCGATACGACTTCGTCCCATTCCTCGCCGAGTCCGACCATGATGCCCGACTTGGTTGGAATACCGGGTGCGTAGCTTCGCGATCGCTGGAGGATCTGAAGCGCGCGATCGTACCGGCCGCCGGGACGGGCGAGTCGATACATCCGCGGCACGGTCTCGATGTTGTGATTCAGGATGTCGGGGGCGGCGTCGAGCACCGTTCGCAGCGCGCTCTCGTCTCCCTTGAAGTCGGGGATCAATACCTCGATGCTGCAATCAGGAATTCGCGACCGTGTTTCGGTGATTGTGCGCGCGAAGTGGATCGCCCCATAGTCCGGCAGATCATCTCGATCGACCGACGTGATGACCACGTGCGCCAGGCTCATCGCCTCAATCGCGCTTGCGACGTGCACAGGCTCGAGCGGATCCGGTGCGGCCGGAGGGCCGTGGATCACGTTGCAGTAGCCACACGACCTCGTGCACGTATCGCCGAGAATCATGAATGTTGCCGTCCCGTGATGCCAGCACTCACCGATGTTGGGACAGTTCGCCTCCTCGCACACCGTGTGCAGACCCAGGGTCCGCATCAATCCCTTCAGCCGGTGATAGTTTTCCGACCCCGGGGCACGCACCTTCAGCCACTCGGGCTTGGGGATGCGCGGAAGTTCGTCAGTCCGCTTCCTGCGGCCGCGAATGAGGTTCACGGGAATAACCTGCATGAACCTCTATTATACGGCTCAGGGCGCGAGCCCTGAGCCATCACCTACTTCGCAAGGACGTTGACACCGCGCCGTAATGGAGCGCACGGGTCCGATCGGCCAGCGGGACGGGGGAGGATTACCGCGCTTCGACCGAAAGGACCCGTGCAGACGAGCGTGCATCCGCGGCTCAGTCGTGGCCGTAACGCGCAATCGCCGTTCCCTTACTGTCGAATGGATTCGCGGGGCTTTTCGATCGCGCTCAATCGAAAGCGTCTCTGTACGGATAGCATCTCGAGACCGACTAGATACGACGTCCTCTTGAGCTCAATCAGCTCGGCAGTCCTCTTGCTTATGTCCTTATCCGTCTTATGTCAGCGAAGTTAGTCATTCTTTCGGGGTCACTTTGCGGAGAGGCATTGGAACTTAGTGCCCCTCAAGTGGCTATCGGACGTGATCCGGACAACCACCTGAGCATCGCGGACCATCTCCTCTCACGCCGGCACTGCGTGGTTGAGGCAACGGCCGGAGGATTCCGCCTGCGCGACCTCGGCAGTGCGAATGGAACCTACGTCAACGGCAAAGCGGTCGATGCGCATGTGCTGCAGCACGGTGACAGGATTCGCGCCGGCGATTCACTTCTTCTGTTTGTCGACGCGGAGTCGACCAGCCACACCGAACGAAGTTTGGTGAGCGACGCGATTGACGCATTGACCGAGCGTCTTGAATGTGGCGCCATCGGGCGGCGGACCGAATCAGCACTTGACTTGTCTGGAAGCGTCGCGAGCGCATCGGTTCACCCCCACGGGCTGGTTGGTGATGCGCCGGTCATGCGTGCTGTCTACGAATGCATCCAGCGAGTCGCCGGCGCGGACTGCACGGTGTTGATCTCCGGCGAGACGGGCACCGGAAAAGAGCTTGCCGCCCGCGCCATTCACGACAGTAGCCGGCGCGCTCGAGGGCCTTTCATCGCCATCAACTGTGCGGCGCTCACCGAGACGCTGCTCGAGAGCGAATTGTTCGGCCACGAGAAGGGCGCCTTTACTGGTGCGGCCGGACTGAAGAAAGGCAAGCTGGAACTCGCGGATCGCGGCACGCTCTTCCTCGACGAGATCGGGGATCTGGCGCCAGCGCTGCAGGCGAAAGTGCTTCGGGCGCTACAGCATCATGAATTCGAGCGCCTCGGCGGCACCCGCACCATTCGCATCGACGTGCGCGTGATTGCGGCGACCAATGTCGATCTCGAGAAAGCCGTCGCTGAAGGGCGCTTTCGCCAGGATCTCTGGTACCGATTGAACGTGGTGAACGTCACGATGCCGCCGCTGCGCGCGCGCCACACCGATATCGCCTCGCTCGCGGTCCACTTTGCCAAGAAGTATGGACATGGTGGAACGATCGACATATCGCCGGAAGCGATGAGCGCCCTGGCAGCCTACGACTGGCCGGGCAACGTGCGCGAGTTGGAGAACGCGATCGAACGGGCGACGGTCCTGGGACGATCGAATCGTATCGAGCTCGGCGATCTTCCGAACGCCGTGCGCGACAGTATGACGGCGCCGCTCGCACAACCAGGCGCGCTCTATCATCGCAACGTCGTGGAAACCAAGCGCCGGCTCATTCTGGAAGCCATCGATCGTTCTGGCGGCAACCACACCGCCGCCGCCCGTCTCCTCGGAATCAATCCGACGTACCTGCATCGCCTTCTCCGCAATCTCCAAATCCGCGACGCCGCCGGCAGGCAGTGAGTTGAGCCGATGACGGTGACCAGTGGAAGCCGACTGGGGCCTTACCAAGTGGTGGCTGCCGTCGGCGCCGGCGGGATGGGCGAGGTCTATCGCGCGCGCGACACCCGGTTGGGGCGCACGGTTGCCATCAAGGTCATGCGCCAGCGTCGGGGTGCGGCGGACACGGGAACGCTCGAACGCGAAGCACGGACCATCGCTGCACTGAATCACCCGCACGTTTGTGCACTTCACGATGTTGGACACCATGACCAAACGCCGTTCCTGGTCATGGAATACGCAGACGGTGAGACGCTGGCGGCGCGATTGCGCCGAGGCCCGATGTCACGCGCCGACATGCTGCGCTCCGCAATCCAGATCGCGGAGGCGCTCGATCACGCACATCGCCACGGGGTCATCCATCGCGATCTGAAGCCTTCGAACATCATGTTGACCAAAGCGGGCGTGAAAGTGCTCGACTTTGGCCTGGCGACGCTTGCCGGCAGCGAACCACTCACATCGGCTGTTTGTGATGACGGATCGTCGACGATCAGAGTCCAACTGGCATCGGAGAGGACGCTGCTGGGGACGGTTCACTATATGGCGCCCGAACGTTTGCAAGGGGCCGATGCGAGCCCGTCGTCGGACCTGTTCGCGTTTGGTGCGGTCATGTATGAAATGGCAACCGGCCGGCGCGCCTTCGAAGGAACGGCCGACGAAGTCGTCAACGCGATCCTTCGCGCGGAGCCGCCAATTCCGTCGTCAGTTCGCGCCGATCTGCCAACATCGTTCGACTGGTTCATACAGAAAGCACTGGCAAAGAATCCGGAGACCAGATGGGCCGCCGCAGGCGACGTTGTCGAAGTGCTGCGCTGGATGGCGCGCCACGGTGGTGAAACTTCGGTCCCCGCGACCGGCCGCCATCTCATTTCTGCCGCGATCGTCATATGCGTCGCGGCCGGGCTTCTGGTCGCGTTGACGCTCGACCGTCGCGAGAATCCGGCGGCAGCGACACGACTCATGTTCTCCATTCCTCCACCATCAGGCGGCGCCTTTGCTCCCACGCCATCCTCAGTGCGGACGCCGCATTTCGCACTGGCGCCCGATGGGCGACGCTTGGTGTTTGCCGCAGCGGTTGGTCATGAGACGCCGCAGCTTTGGGTTCGCTCACTTGACGCCCTTCAACCTGAGCCGCTTGCAGGGACATCCGGCGCCGAATACCCATTCTGGTCGCCAGACGGCGAGTCGATTGGCTTCTTCGCTGGCGGCTCCCTCAAACGAATCGATCTTGCGGGTGGTCCGCCTCGTATTCTGGCCGCCGCCGCCAACGGCCGTGGCGGCGCATGGACTCGCGACGGGTTCATCGTGTTCGCGCCGACGACCAAAGGGGGCCTGTTTCGCGTCCCATCCACTGGTGGCGAGGTCACGCCGCTCACGCGGGTAGATGAGAAGAATCACGAGGCGTCACACCGTTGGCCGCAGATTCTTCCCGATGATCGCCACTTCTTGTACTTCGTGCAGAGCACTTCGGCGGAAGCACACGCCATCTATGTCGGCGATTTGCGAACCTCGGCGCCAGCACACAAGGTCGTCAACTCTCCTCTGAGTGGTGCGTTTGCGGCTCCCGATCGCCTGCTGTTTGTCGTCGATGGGGCGCTGATGGCTGCGCGATTCGACTTCAAGACACTGCAAACCAGCGGCGATGCTGTGCCTGTCGTCGCGAAGGTCGCCGGCTCGAGTAACTTCTTTGCCGCCTTCTCGGTTGCCGACAACGGTCTGCTTGTTTATGCGACCAGCGTTCCAAGCTCGGAATTCGTCTGGGACGATCGACAGGGTCGACGCGTCGGCACTCTCGGTCCGCCAGCGGAGTATGTTGATTTCCGCTTGTCTCCTCACGACGACGAGCTCGCGGTTGCCGAAGTCGACGCCGAGAGCCGGCGCCCGGAAGTGCGCGTGATGGATCTCGCGCGTGGCACGAACGTGCGAATTACATACGATCGAGCGACCGACGCGTCACCCATCTGGTCTCCCGACGGCCAGCAGTTGGTGTTTCGATCGAACAGGAACGGGCTGCACGATCTGTTTCAAAGCCCTGCGAACGGCGCCGGCACCAACACATTGCTTTTTCAAAATCAGAGCGCTAAGTATCCGACCGACTGGATGCCGGACGGGAGCGGCATCATCTTCCACACCTATCAGAAAGGGACTGGATCGGATATCTGGCTTCTGAATGCGGACGGCAAACGTGCCGTCCCCCTGGTTCAGACGTCCTTCGACGAGATGCAGGGCCAGGTTTCTGCCAATGGCCAGTGGCTGGCCTATACGTCGGTCGAGAGCGGTAGCGCCGAGGTCTACGTGCGCAATATGTCGGACGCAAATGCCCGTTGGCAGGTGTCGGCCGGAGGCGGGACCGACCCGCGGTGGCGAGGAGACGGCGGCGAGCTGTTTTATCTGTCTGCGGACTCGTGGTTGACTGCGGTTGAGTTCTCGCATAGCCGCCCTGCGCCGCCGCATCGGCTGTTCGAAGTCCATGTGAGTCCGCCTGGCGATCCGTACTTGAGCAACTACGACGTGACCGCCGACGGCCGCCGATTCCTCGTCAAGCAACCTGTCCACGACATGATGTCGGCACCACTGCTTGTCGTGAGCAACTGGGATGCGTCTTTACGACAGCGGTGATCGCGCAAATCGGCAAGAATAGGCGATATGAAGATGCAGAAGCTGGCCATTACTTGGTACGGGCACTCGACGTTTGTGATTACGACGCCGGGCGGGAAGCGAATCGTGACCGATCCATTTCTCGAGCAGAATCCAGTATGTCCTCCGAACATGAAGAAGATCACCGCGGCGGACGTCATCCTCGTTTCGCACGGCCACTCGGATCACACCAGCGACGTGCCGGCGGTTTCGCGCGCGACCAACGCACCCATCGTCGCCGTTTATGAACTCGCGTTATGGCTCGAGCGCAAAGGGCTCGCAAACGTCCAGGGCATGAGCATTGGGGGGACGGTTCGCGTCGCTGGTCTCGAAATTTCGATGGTGCCGGCGATTCACTCGAGCAGCGTCGTCGAAAACGAAACGACCGTTTATCTCGGCCAGCCGGCGGGATTCGTCGTGCGGATGGAGGATGAGGAGTCGTTTTATTTCGCCGGCGACACCGACGTGTTCGGCGACATGCGGCTGATTGCGGAAATGCACTCGCCGAAGATCGCATTTCTTCCAATCGGCGATCACTTCACGATGAGCCCTGTCGGCGCTGCGGTGGCCTCGCGTCTGCTCGGCGTCCGCCAGATCGTGCCGATGCACTACGGCACGTTTCCCGTGCTGACCGGAACCCCAGACCAGCTCAAGAAGCTTGTCGAACCACATGGTGTCGACGTTCTATCGCTGAGACCGGGGGAGACTGCGCAATAAAAGGGAAAAGGGAAAAGGAGGTAAAAGGTAAAAAGTAACGGGACTATGTAGTTGTTGAAACCTGACCCGTTCGCGCCTCAAAACGGTGCTCCCGGCTGTTCCGGCTGCACGAGGTACGGCGGGTTATCAATCGACTCGCGATATGTCAGTCGCTTGCCGTCTGATGCCTTGATCGCACGGGACACGCGCACACCGTCATCGACCTTGCGCGTGTTCCAGCGAAATTCAAACTCGTTCAAGTAGTTCGGCAGATGCTTCTTGCTGATGCTGTGGAACGTGCCCATCACGCCACGCTTCAACAGGCTGAACACGCCCTCAATCGTGTTTGAGTGAATGTCCGTTCCGAGTCGCACGTACTCTTTCTTTCCGTGTGAAACCACTTCGTGTCCGCCTGCGAATGGACGCGTGGCGCCACGATACGAAAAGAATTCATCGGTGATGATGCGGCACGAGTGGTCTGCATTCTCTGCGAGCACGCGGCCAATCTGGTCCGCCGTCAACCGGTCCATCATGCGGAAGCGCACATCACCATTGCGCTGCACCATGCCGAGCACTGGCGCCTTGTCAGTGCCGCGCCCCTTCTTTGAAACGCCCGGATAGCGTGGCTTGCCGCCAACGTACGTCTCATCAACTTCCACCGTGCCGCTCAGCTTTGGCGCCATATCGTCACCAACCCCGTGACGGATTCGCCGCAACACGAACAACGCGCTCTTGTGCGTGATTTCCGCTTCTCGCGACAACTGCAACGCGCTGATGCCCTTCTTTGATGCACATGCTTTCCAGAACGCGAGCGCCCATACGCGGAGCGGCAACCGCGTTTCTTCCATCACAGTGCCAGTGCGAACGGTGAACATCTTTCGACAGTCGTAGCAACGCCATCGATAGTTCTTGTTGCGGCCACCGTCTTTCACGCTGCTCATCTTGTAGACCTTTGCGCTTCCACACAGTGGGCACGCTGGCGAATCGCCCCATCGTTCCTTCTCAAAAAACTCGACGGCCAACGGTTCGCTCTGCGATGCCTCACGAAGCGCTTGCAGGATGGGCGACGTGTTCTTAATCATGAGAGCGATTCTACATAATTTTTATACTTATTGCAACAACAATCTTCCACAATGCTCCACAATTTTCCACAACGTGTTATCGCGTTCCTACTGGCTGCCTAGATTCCTCGTAAATATTGACTGTATTGCACTTATCGCACAATACCTCAAGCGTGAATGGAACGCCACACAGTGTCAGCCTATGGCCGCACGACAGACACCGGCCCACCATTCCGGCCGCTTCGTCGGCATGGCGACGATTTTTATGGCGATGTGTCGATTCTGAGTGTTCGAGATGTGGATTCATCTGGTATACTCACCGTGTTGCCACTCATCAAGAGGGCAGAGAAGGTTTATATGGATACCAACCGTCTGAAGATGAAGATTGGCGTTAACGAGTTCGAAGCTGAGGGTGACCCTGATGTGGTGAAAGCCCAGCTTCAGGCGTTCATGGAGCTGGTTGCGCTCGCAGGCGCCACGAAGCCAGAACCGCCGCGAGTAGACGAACCGCCACCGCCAGCGTTGCCATTCCCGCCTCTGAGCAATCACGACGGACAGAAACCAGATCCAAGCGCGATTGATTCGATGCTCGGCAAGATTATGAAGGTCGAAGGCCGCGTCGTATCGCTCACCGTTCGTGCCCCCACCATCGACGATGCTGTTTTGTTGATTCTCTACGGCCACAAGATGCTCCGCAGCACTGAAGCGGTTGGTGGCTTCGAAGTCATGCAGGGATTGACCACCACCGGGCAGCGCGTTGATCGTGTTGACCGCGTGCTCGACAAAGCTGGTCGCGAGGGACTCGTCATCATCATTGGCGAGCGCCGCAGCCGACGATACCGAATCGCAAATCCAGGTATCACGCGTGCGCGACAAGTTGCCGGTGATTTGATTGCGATGGTCGCATGACCATCGTGGATTGGAGGGGAACCGTGAGGAGAGCCTATGGGCCGCGTCGGACGGCCCGAACCGAGTAGGAGCGGGTTGAGGATTTGAGCAGCCCCCCGCTCCTACATCCGACGCGTTCTTCGTGCCCCCGTGCTGGAACTGGTAGACAGGCCCGCCTTGCACGCGGGTGACCAATCCGGTCGTCCGGGTCCGATCCCCGGCGGGGGCACTCCTTTTTATAACACGGTAGGGAATATGACCAAAGCAAAGAAACAACCCCGGAAGCCACGCAAGCGCGGCCCTAAGGAAGATCGACTGGTCATCACGGGCGACCCGCAAACCGCGCTTGACCGGCTCTTGAAGAAGCCCCACAAACCACGGGAGTAAGGCGGCATCCATGGCACAGTACAAGTACGTGCAGTACCTCCACCAAAACGACAGCGCGGAATACGACAAGACGTTTGAACCCGGAACCATTGCACTCAATTCCGGTATCTATCGATGCACAAACTGCGGCGATGAAGATGCCTGCAACAAGGGCAAGCCTTTACCACCGCAGAATCACAGGCAACACAATCCAGCGAATGGCCCTATTCGCTGGAAGCTGTTGGTGTTTGCCCAGCAGCAGAAATAGGGGCATCAAGACGTAACACTTCGATGTTCTCAGTCTGATACCGCCCCCATAGGAGCGGAGCAATCGCCGCGAGTCCGTCTGCTACAGCCACAAGACGGCTCGCGGCAACCTTCCCCTGCATAAACTCCGCGACCGCCCGAACATCCGCATCAACCACAACCGACATGTTCATTTCTGAAACCCTCCATTACCGTGCTACGTTTCAATAGCTACACAGTCCCGAAAAGTAAAAGGTTAAAGGCACAAGGGAAAGGGAAGACGGATTCGTGAAAGGCATCGGTGCCATGCCTTAATCAGATGGGACGGTCATCTGTCGACGGCATCGATTCCATCAGAAAGTTATGCGCGACACATGGCGTTCCGGTTTCCTATGATGCAAACATCATGAATCCCGAGGCGAATCCCACGCGAACTTTGACTCTCGTTCTTCCGGAGGCGGATTGGAAAGCACTGCGCGAAGCTGAGCCGGACGCAATCGGTTGGCTGCGGACGCAGATTCAGAATCGACTCGCCACATCGGGCACCGCCTGGTCGAGCCCGAGCTCCACGTCAACGGCTGAGTCATGGTGGGGCAACGAGGACGAGTACTGATTCGTCTTCTTAGTAGGCGCGCCGCCGGGGCCACGTCCCCCGGTTTTTGACAGTTCTCCAAGCCCCCAAGTACGCTTGTCGTGATGGACACCGCAATCACGCCAGGCTCGCGGGTCTCCTTCGAAACCTCACCTGATCGCTATCGCCACTGGAAGCTGAGCGTCGAAGGGGCTGTTGCCACGCTGTCGATGGACGTCCAGGAAGATGGCGGTCTGTCGACCGACTACCGTCTCAAACTCAACTCGTACGATCTCGCGGTCGACATCGAACTGGCTGACGCCGTTCAGCGACTTCGTTTCGAACACCCTGAAATTCACGCCGTCATCGTCACCAGCTTGAAAGAACGCATCTTTTGCGCTGGTGCCAACATCTTTATGCTGCGCGGATCCTCGCATGCGGCGAAGGTGAACTTCTGCAAGTTCACGAACGAAACCCGGCTCGCGATCGAGGATGCGAGCCAGAACTCAGGGATCAAATTTCTGGCCGCGCTGAACGGCATCTGTGCTGGCGGCGGCTATGAGCTCGCGCTCGCATGCGATGAGATCTTCCTCGTCGACGATGGCAACTCGGCGGTCAGTCTTCCGGAAACACCGCTGCTCGGCGTACTTCCCGGCACCGGCGGCCTCACCCGTGTGGTCGATAAACGAAGGGTTCGCCGCGATCTCGCCGACGTCTTCAGTACTGTTGCCGAAGGGATCAAAGGGAAACGAGCAGTCGAGTGGCGGCTTGTCGACGCGGTCTATCCGACCAGCCAGTTCAAAGAGCGCGTTGCCCGGCGCGCGCAGGAACTTGCCCAACAATCCGACCGCCCGGCCACAGGCCCTGGAGTTCGTCTTGGACCTTTGACGCCGAAGGTCACAGACGACACGGTCGACTATTCGAGTGTTCGCTTGGACTTCGATCGGCAGCGCCGGGTTGTCACGCTCACGGTTCGAGCGCCCGTAAGCCCGGAACCCTCGACGCCGGAAGATATGCTCGCTGCCGGCGATCATTTCTGGCCCTTGCGCGCCTTCCGTGAGCTGGATGATGCGCTGCTTCGACTCAGAATGAACGAACCCGTCCTCGGAACCATCGTGGTGAAGACGGAAGGGGACCCGGCACACGTCATCGCGGTTGACCAGGCGCTTACCGCCCACCCGAACCACTGGCTGGTCAGAGAAATCACGCTGTTGATCAAACGGACCCTGAAGCGGATGGATCTGACGTCGCGAAGCTTCTTCGCGCTGATCGAGCCGGGAAGCGCCTTTGCCGGCACGCTATTTGAGCTGGCGCTTGCCTCCGATCGCTCCTACATGCTCGACGATCCGGACCGTCCGAATACGATTGCGTTGTCGCCGATGAATGCTGGTCCGCTCAAAATGAGCAACGGACTCACCCGGCTCGAGACGCGGTTCCTCGCCGAACCGGAACGCGTGCGGGAGGTCTTGTCGGAGCACGAACCGTTCGATGCCCGTGCGGCCCACGATGCCGGTCTCGTGTCGTTCGCGCCAGACGAACTCGATTGGGATGACGAGGTCAGGCTTGCGATCGAGGGGCGAGCCGCGTTGTCTCCCGATGCACTGACCGGGATGGAAGCAAATCTTCGTTTCGCAGGGCCGGAAACGATGGAAACGAAAATCTTCGGCCGGCTGACCGCATGGCAGAACTGGATTTTCCAACGCCCGAACGCCGTAGGAGAGAAGGGAGCCCTGACGGCGTACGGAACACAGGCGCGGCCGGAGTTTGACTTCAAGAGGACATAGTCCAGCCCATGATTTCAGCCGAGAGAATACCCAACAACGTCGATCTCTCCAGCAATAAGCGACTGCAGCGAGCACTCGAGCATTGGCAACCCAAGTACATCCAATGGTGGAAAGACATGGGGCCTCAGGGCTTTCAAGACTACCACCAGGTCTACGTCCGGACAGCGGTCAGTGTCGATCCATCTGGGTGGGCACACTTCGAGTACGTCAAGCTTCCCGAGTATCGGTGGGGCATTTTTCTCGCCGATCCCGTCCACGATCGGCGGATTGGATTTGGCGACTTCGCCGGTCAGCCGGTCTGGCAGGAAGTGCCCGGCGAATTCCGCAATCAGCTGCGCCGCCTGATCGTGACGCAAGGAGATACCGAGCCGGCGAGCGTCGAGCAGCAGCGATGGCTCGGCCAGCGCTGTCCGAGCCTCTACGATTTGAGAAATCTGTTTCAGGTGAACGTCGAGGAAGGGCGTCATCTCTGGGCGATGGTTTATCTGCTCCACTCGTACTTCGGCCGCGACGGCCGCGATGAAGCGGAGGAACTGCTCGCACGTCAGAGCGGCAATCGCGACAAGCCGCGCATTCTCGATGCGTTCAACGAGCCGATCGAGAACTGGCTCGACTTCTTCATGTTCACGATGTTCACCGATCGGGACGGCAAATCCCAGTTGCTGTCGTTATCTGAAAGCTCACTTGACCCGCTGTCGCGGACGACGCGGTTCATGCTGACCGAAGAGGCGCATCACATGTTCGTCGGCGAAACCGGCGTCGGGCGGATCGTCGAACGAACCTGCCAGTTGCTGCAGAGCACCGGCTACTCGGAGGATGTGCGGAAACTCGGCGGCATCGATATTCCGACGATTCAGAAGTTCATCAATCTGTGGTTCAGCCTGAGCCTCGACCTTCACGGCAACGAAATCTCGACCAACGCCGCCTCGTACTTCAGCAATGGGCTGAAGGGGCGCGCGCAAGAGGAGAAGTGGGAGGACCATCAGGCGCTCGACGCGATCTACGAGCTGCAGTTGCCGTCGAATGGCGGTCTCGAGCGCAAAGCGGTTCCGATGAGGACGGCAATGAACGAAGTGCTGCGCGATTGGTACGTCAGCGATTGCGAAGCGGGCGTCCAACGGTGGAACAAGATCTTCGAACGTCACGGCATGTCGGAGCGTCTCCGCCTGCCGGATCGCAAGTTCAATCGCGGGATCGGCATGTTCTCGTCGCTGCACTACGATCCATCAGGGGCGCCGTTGTCGACGGAGGAATGGGCGCGGCGCAAACACGAATGGCTCCCCGCCGCGGCGGACCGCGAGTATCTGCTGAGCATCATGGATCGCCCCGTCTACGAACCTGGAAAGTTCGCCAACTACATCGCGCCACCAATACGCGGCATCAATCGTCAGCCCGTCAACTTTGAGTACGTCCGAACGGAAGCTTAGCAATCAGTGTCGCACCACCAACTCCTGATCAACAACGAATGGCGCGCTTCCGCGTCTGGGAAGACGATGGATGTCGTCAACCCAGCGACTGAAGAGGTGATCGCACAGGTCCCTTCAGCGGCCGTTTCGGATCTCGATGCCGCCGTTGCTGCCGCGCGGGCGGCGCTCGACGGACCCTGGGGAAAACTGTCAGCGCGGGAGCGCGGACGGCTGGTTCGTCGGCTCGGCGAGCGACTGCTCGATCGTGTTGACGAAGTGGCACGGTTGGAGACGCTGCACAACGGCAAACCAATCAGCGAATCGCGCCACATCGAAGTCCCCGCCGCCGCCGAGTGCTTCGAATACTACGGCGGCTGGTCCGACAAGGTGATGGGCGAGACGATTCCGGTGAAAGGCAACTATCTCACCTACACATTGCGCGAACCGGTCGGAGTCGTGGCGGCAATTGTGCCGTGGAACTTCCCGCTGTTGCTCGCGTCGTGGAAGGTCGCACCGGCGCTCGCATGCGGCAACACGGTGATTATCAAACCGGCAAGTCAGACGCCGCTGACCGCACTTGCGCTCGGCGACATCGCAATTGACGCAGGTCTTCCTCCGGGCGTGCTGAACGTGCTCACCGGCCCAGGGGCCGAACTGGGTCAGGCTATCGTCGAGCACCCGGGCATCGACAAGATTGCATTCACCGGCGACACGAGTACCGGCAAAGGCATCATGCGCGGCGCGGCCGGCACACTGAAGCGGATCACGCTCGAACTCGGAGGCAAATCCCCCAACATCGTCCTTGCCGATGCGGATATCGAAGCCGCCATCCGAGGCGCCACGATCGGAATCTTTTACGGCAAAGGAGAAGTCTGCGCTGCCGGATCGCGGCTGCTGGTCGATCGCTCGATTCAATCTGAGTTCATCGACAAACTCGCCGCGCGCACGCGCAAGATGACCGCCGGGGATCCGATGGACCCGAAGACCCGCTTCGGGGCCCTCTCGTCGAGGAAGCAGCTCGAGACGGTGCTCGGATACATTGATTCTGGCAAGCGCGAAGGGGCAACGTTGGTCGCAGGCGGCGCCCGCACCGATATCGGCACGGGTAAGGGTTACTTCGTGCAGCCGACGGTGTTCACCGACGTTCGGCCGGAGATGAAAATCGCGCGCGAAGAGATTTTCGGACCGGTCCTCGCATCGATCGAGTTTTCAGATCTCGATGAAGCAATTGCCCGCGCGAACGACTCGCAATACGGTCTGGCGGCCGGCGTGTGGACCCGCGACATCAAGAAAGCCCATTACGTGGCGCGCAAGCTGCAAGCCGGCACCGTCTGGATCAACACGTATAACGTGTACGATACCGCCGCGCCGTTTGGCGGCTATAAGCAGAGCGGCTTCGGCCGCGAGATGAGCGCGCACGCGCTCGAGCACTACACACAGGTGAAGAGTGTTTGGGTTGATCTGAATATATAGATGTTTGGCTGGTGGCGCTTGCTGCTGGCTGTCTGGATTGTTGCAGACCAAGCACCGTTCACTAAGTGGCAAGATCTCACGAATTGGCGGCCCGAGCCTGGGCGAGGGCTGGCAGGCGCTGGGGGTCTGACCCCAGCGCAAAGTAATAATGCTTGACCCCCTCTCGGCCTGGCGCTCGGAATTTCCGATCCTCGACACCTGCACCTATCTCGTCAGTCACTCGTTGGGCGCGATGCCGCGACGCGCGCGAATGTACCTCCAGCAGTTTGCCGACGAGTGGGCGACGCGCGGTGTGCGTGCATGGCACGAAGGATGGTGGGAGATCGGCCGCACCACCGGTGATCTACTCGCGTCGATCGTCGGGGCCCGACCCGGAACGATCTCGATGCATCAGAACGTCACAGTGGCGCAGGCCATCGTTGGTTCCTGCCATCGATACGATGGGGTGCGCCGCCGGATCGTCATGACCGACCTCGAGTTCCCCTCGAACATGTACTTGTTCGAGGGATTTCGCCGTTACGGCGCGGAGATCTGCTACGTGCCATCGGATGACGGGATGCGAACGAATCTTGAACGGCTGCTCGAGGCGATCGATGAGCGGACGGTGCTCGTGCCGGTATCGATGGTGCTGTTCAAGAGCGCCTATATCGAGAACGCTGCGGCCATCGTCGAGAAAGCCCACCGCGTCGGCGCGCGTGTCGTGCTGGACGTGTATCAGGCCGCTGGCACGCTTCCGATCGATCTCGAATCTCTTGGCGTCGACTTTGCGGTCGGCGGATCAGTGAAGTGGCTCTGCGGCGGACCCGGAAATGGCTACCTGTACGTGCGGCCGGATCTCGCACGGGCGATCGAGCCGGGGATCGCCGGGTGGGCTGCCCACGCGCGTCCGTTCGAGTTCGAAATCGGACCGCTGGAATTTGCCGACGCTCCGGAACGTTTTCAGAGCGGCACTCCGAACGTCGCCGCGCTCTATGCGTGCCGCGCCGGATACGAGATCATCCGGGAGATTGGGGTCGAGGCGATCCGCGCCAAGTCTCTGACGTTAACCCGCCGGCTCATGAATCTTGCGCGCGAGGCGGGCTTCAAGCTCAACACACCGGACCACGATCGCGAACGGGGCGGCACGGTCATCATCGATGTCGCAAACGGCGCCGGGATCGCCAATGAGCTGATCGGCCGCGGCATCATCATCGACTATCGGCCGGGTGCCGGCATCCGGATGGCTCCCCATTTCTATACAACGAGGGAAGAAATCGATCGCGCAATCCAGACATTGGCCGAGATCGCGCCGCCGTCCGGCTCCGTCCATGTTCAGGCATGACGACTCCAGCATTCCGGATCGCATCCGGTACTTTGGGGCGGAGAATTTGGGACGAAAAGTGGGTTTTGATGTGTGCGATTACGGGACTTCGATCGTTTATTACTTCAAGGGGAGGTCCATAACGGGGCATTTATAGCCCAGCTTGCTTGGACCCACTGCAATTTCGCTGCATAATTGCACCTTCCCACCGGAGGTTCATGGGCTGTCCACGCTGCGGGAGCGGACTGATATCGGCATCTGGCCGTTGCGGCAACTGCGGTGCTCTCGATTCATCGTCGGTCACCGTGCTGACGCCGGCTGTGGCTGTGCCTCCTCCGCTCGCCTCCAACGCCGAGACCGTTCTCGCTGACCAGGTTCCTCAGACTCCGGCCGCCGCACGGCCCGCGCTGTCCATGGGACCGCTGAATGCCGGTCAATCTTTTGGCACCCGTTACCACATCATCAAAGCCCTCGGGGCAGGGGGCATGGGAGTCGTCTATCAGGCGTGGGATGCCGAACTTGGGGTGGCCGTCGCCCTGAAAGTCATTCGTCCCGAGGTGTTGCTGGACCCGGGATCCGCCGGCGAAGTCGAGCGCCGTTTCAAACGGGAGCTGGTGCTCGCGCGACAGGTGACCCACAAGCACGTCGTGCGCATTCACGACCTGGGCGAACTGAACGGCATCAAGTACTTGACGATGCCGTTTGTCGAAGGGGAGAACCTCGCCGACCTGCTCAAACGCGACGGCAAGGTTGCTGTCCCGCGCGCGATCGCCATCGCCAAGGAAGTCGCTTCCGGACTTTCGGCCGCGCACGAAGTCGGCGTCGTTCATCGCGATCTCAAGCCGGAAAACATCATGATTACCGACGAAGGCCATGCGCTGATCATGGACTTCGGCATCTCCCGTTCTGTCGGAGGAACGGGCACCGCCACGGCGCTTGGCGCGGTGATGGGAACGCTCGAATACATGGCGCCGGAGCAGGCGCAGGGCCAGCCCGTCGATCACCGGGCCGACATCTATTCGTTCGGCCTGGTGCTCTATGACATGCTCACCGGCCGTCAACGCATCGCGCGCCGCGAGAATGCGATGTCCGAGATGATGAGCCGCATGCAGCATGCGCCGCCGTCGGTTCGGACGATCGACTCTCACGTTCCGGAAACGCTGGATCGCATCATCGCCAAGTGTCTGCAGTCGGACCCGAAGTCGCGATATGCGACGACCGCTGACCTGGTTGCCGATCTCGAGGCGCTCGCGCCGGACGGACACCGGCTGGTACCGGCGCATCCGGTCACGGCTTCGCGAGCGACGGTCCTCGTCATGGCCGGCGTTGTCGCGGCCGTGCTCGCCACAGCCGGCTGGTGGATCTGGCACACGCGAGGCCGGGCGGTTCCGCTCATTCAGCAGGAACCGGTGTCGGTCCTGATTGCGAACTTCGACAATCGCGCGAATGAACCGCTCTTTGACGGACTGATCGAACAGGCGTTAGGCGTCGGTATCGAAGGCACGTCGTTCGTGACCGCGTATCCACGACGCGACGCGTTGCGCGTTGTTTCGCAACAACTCAATCCAGATGCGCCGCTCAATGAAGACAACGCCAGACTGGTCGCGAGACGCGAAGGGATCAAGCGGATCGTCAGCGGATCGATCTCGAGTCAGGGATCGAAATATACCCTCGCCGTGAAGATCGTCGATCCCGTCGATGGCAAGCCTTTGATGGCCTGGGACACTTCGGCGAACGGCAGGGAAGACGTGCTCAACGCCGTCGGCCGCCTGGCGGCAAAAGTGCGAAGCGGCCTGGGTGATACGTCGGCAAACGCGGATCAAATCAAGGACGCGGAAACGTTCACGGCGAAGTCGCTTGAAGCCGCCCACGAATACGTCCTGGCCCAGGAGCTTCAGTCAGCCGGAAGGTATCGGGAGGCGATCGATGGCTACAACAGGGCGCTGCAGCGCGATCCGGAACTTGGCCGCGCCTACGCGGGAATTGGCGCCGCCTCGCTGGCACTGCTGAACCGGGACGAAGCCATCAAGTATTACCAGCAGGCGCTCGGCTTAATCGATCGCATGACCGAGCGCGAGAAGTTCCGCACGCGTGGTGGTTACTACGCCGCGATTCGCGATAACGACAAGTCGAGGGAGCAGTACGAAGCGCTGGTGAAGCAGTTCCCGGCCGACAGCAACGCGCTTTCGAATCTGGCCGTCGTGGTTGCCAATCAGCGCGATATGACACGGGCGCTCGAGCTCGGGCGCAAAGCGTCGGCGATTTACCCGACCAATGTGCTGCGCCGCAACAACGTGGCGCTGTTTGCGCTCTATAGCGGGGACTTCGACACCGCCGAGAAAGAGGCGAAGAACGTCATCGCAACTCTCAACAAGGGGTACGTCAAGGCGTACTTCGTTGCGGCGATGGCGCAGCTGGGCACGGGGCGTTCGCCGGAAGCCGAAGCCACATGGCAGCAGCTGGCGCCTATCTCGTCGGTCGGACGCGATCTCGCCGCCCAGGGACGTGCCGACATGGCGATGTACGAGGGCCGGCTTTCGGATGCGTCAAAGATCCTCGAAGAAGTTCTGGCCAAACCTGTTGAAGGGCGAACGCCGCTCACCGCCGCGCGCATGACGGCGACATTGGCGGAAGTGCGTCACCTGCAGGGGCGCGACGCCGATGCGATCAAACTGGCGGAGGACGCGCTCAAGCAAAGCTCCGATCCAAGCATCGCCCTCTTCGCTGGCCGTGTGCTCGTCTCGGCGGGGAAGCCGGAGCGCGGTGATGTTCTGGCGGCCGAGCTCGATCAAAGACTCGAGCAAGTGTCGCAACTGTCGGCGAAGCTGCTCGCGGGTGAAGCGGCTCTCAAGCGAAATGCCGCACGCGCGGCGCAGGACAATTTCAACGCGGCACAAAAGATTCTCGATACGTGGCTCGGTCGCGACGGGCTTGGGCGCGCCTATCTGATGGCCGGTGTCTTTCCCGATGCCCAGACCGAATTCGAGGCGTGCCTGACGCGAAAGGGCGAGGCGACGACGGTCCTGCTCGACGACATTCCCACCTACCGTCTGCTCGCGACGACACGCTACTACATGGCGCGCGCGCAGGAAGGGCAGAAGAGTCCGGCGGCGGCCGCCTCCTACAAGGCGTATCTGACGATCAAAGAAAAAGGCGACGAGCAAGGGCTGGTGGCCGATGCCCGTCGCCGGGTCCAAGCCGCTCGCTGAGTTTTCCTCCCGAGGTCACCTACCGGACAACCAGGGTCGGCTGATTCGCAGCGGCCAGCGAAGAAACGAAGAACCACAAGTCGTTGAGATCGTCGCCGTCGGTCTCCACCGCGGATTGAATCCTAAAAGTTGCGAAGGGATGACCGGCGGCGATGTCCTGTAATACGGCGTCGGTCACGTCTATCGACACCAGGACCCCTGGATCGACGCTGCCCGAAATAAGAGTCCCGGGATCGTTGCCGATAGATAGCGATCCGTACGCGGCTGTCGTGAGCAGTGCGCCGTAATCGGCAATGTGGATGACGTTGGTGTCGCCCAACCCCGGGTTAGTGAAGGGCGCAACGACATCGATGATGCCTCCGGTCAGCTGGTCTCGGCGGCTCTGAGCGATGCGTAAATTGAGAACGGCCTGTGTGACGGTCCGACCGGACAATTGAGCCAAGGAGAACTTGGTAAAGCTGCGTCGCCCCTCGTTCACACCAGCAGAATCGCCGACTCCCAAATCCCCGTCACAGCAATGGACTGAGAGACCAACACCGTCAGAGCCGAAGATCTCGCCGCTTGTCGCGGCATCCCCCTCGAGTGTCAGGGGCTGATCAGCACCCGTGGTTGCCGCCGGATCACCGATGTTCGGCAGGATATCTACCACTCCGGAGAAGAATCCTGTGAACGGTGGTGGTAAGGCAGCATAGGTAATGACTTTGTAGTTCAGGACCCCGTTGCTTTGAATATCCGCAAGTGGAACCGTGATGTTGTATCCGCCCCGTGTGCTTCCCGCTGCGGGAACGACGTCCACGCTCATGCCTGTCTCCGGCACTGGGTCAAAGATGGAACCGCCGGCGGGCGGGCAAGCACCTCGAGATGCGGGATTAAAGTGCGAGAGAGTGGCGGACGGACCTTGCCGGTCAGGGTCTGGGTCCTCACCTATGGCATCAACCAGGTATTCCGATCCAATTTGCGCGGCATCGTCGACACACCCGAAGTTGACGCCCGGATGTCCGGTTGCCGGAGACCGATCGGTATCGAGCAGCAGTTGGACAAAGCTGCTCGCCGGGTCGAACGTCCCTGTAGCAAACCGGACCTGAAAAACAAGAGCGGTGCCGGTGTTCAGCACCGTCGTGCTCGCCAGATCCGGACTCGTCATGATCGGGGCACCTTCCGAATCCGTAATTGCCGTCGCATCGTTGCCGGGGTCGACAAGCGCGCTGACGGTAACCGTCGGACCGATGACCGTCACGCAGTTCGAGAACTCCGACGTACTTCCGGTGATTGCCACCGGAGTGACGAAGTCCCCCTGCGTGGCCAGCGCTGTTATCACAAAGCCGGCTGGCACGGGTGGGAACCCGCCGGATCCTTCAATCGTTCGACCGAACGCCACGTTACCCGCGGCATCGGTATCGGCGATGAAGCTGGCAACTTTCCCACGTCCTGCGCCGTTGCCGCCCGCATCGCACGCGGGACTGGAATACAAGTCGATGGTAAATCGACTAAACGGTGTGCTGTTCAAGCTGCCCTGAACCGCGAGCGTCGTCCCCATCAGTTGTGCGCTCGAAAGCACGGGGAAGTTCTGGAGATCGTTTGGTCCAGCGTCGCCATCATTCGCGTCGTTGGGAGTGATTCCCAACAGGCCGAGGTCGATGCCAAGCCCGGTATTGCTGATGAATCCATTCAGACGCAGCAGGTTCCGCGTTCCACCGGTGACGCTGATGCCGGCGCCGCCGCTGTAGAGAATCGTGTTCGGCGAGTATCGATCGCTGTCGATGCCGCTCACGATGTTGTCGGAACCAGCCTGAATCAAAATGCCGTCCCCGGTGTTGCCGAAGTTCGGTGTCGGGTTTGCCTCTGTGCCGAACCCAGACCCGATGTAGTTGCCGCGGATCAGGTTTCCGTCAGATCCGGTGCCGAAGAGGATGATGCCCACGGCGTTTGCGGAGATGATGTTCTGTCCCGCGCCGGGTGAATCGATCGGCGTGCCGCCGACAACCGTGTTCGGGGCGCCATCCAGGCTGATGCCGTAGCCGGAATTGCCACGCGGCCCCGTCTCAGGACCGTTCAAGAGCAGGCCCGTTGCGGTGCCGTTCAACCCGACGATGTTGCCCTTGATGATGTTGCCGCCGGCCGCGGACGACTGTGCGGCGGGTTCAGGATTGTTGGGGCTGCCGCCGCCACAGAAGCTCGGCGTACCACAGATCGCGATTCCGGCGAAGCCATCGTTACCGGACACGACGTTGCCAATGATGGAATTCTGGCCAGAGCGTCTGAGGAAAATGCCGCTGTTGTTGTTTCCCAGATCGGCCGTTCCCGCGGCATTCGTTCCAATGAAGTTGCCCTGAATGATATTGGAACCGCCCATTGCTGCACCGTTGATCGGTGACGTGAAGCCGTCGATTCGTACACCTTCAGCGCCATTGCCGGAGATGACGTTGCTCGCGACGACGTTGAGCTGCGCGTTGACGATATGCACGCCGTTGCCGCCGTTGCCGCGATTCAATGTGCCGGACGCGTCGGTGCCGATGTAATTACCCTGCACGACATCGGAGATCAGGAAGCCGCCCAGAGAGTCCGGTGTCGGGCCCTGCACAAGCACACCGGTGTTCAGGTTTCCTGAAATGACATTGCGCGCCGCTCCAGTGCCGCCGACGGTATTGGAGCCGATCCCAATGCGAATGCCGTAGTAGTTTGGTTTGACGGTGACGCCATCGGGCGCGAGACCGATATAGCTGCACTGAATTGTGCTGCCACCACCACTCGAGCTCACGTAAATGCCCGCCGACGAGTTTGCGAATGCAGTGATTGACAGTCCACGGATTATCGAACCCGGCGCCGCCAGGAAAAATCCGTGGGAGACCGTGTTGTGTCCATCGATCTCGATCGTCGGCGGTGCACCGGTGCACGCCCCGCCGGCCGTACCATCGATGACGACGGCCTCATCCAAGCCTGGCAATGTTCCAGCCGGAGCAATCGTATGGACGCCGGGTCCCATCGCGAACGTGATCACATCGGGCCCGCCACGGTTCGGGCTCGCATTGGCAAGGGCGATGGCGTTGCGCAATGATCCCGGGCCGGCATCGTTGCCATTCAGGACCACGAGTCTCACGCTGAACGGATTCGAATCAGCCGGACTGATTCCAAGCGACTCTCCATTGCGCGACGCGGTCACTCGCAGGCGATAGCCGTCGGCCGGAGCGTTGATCTGCAGCGTGTCGAACGACGCCACGCCTGTCGCATCGGTCGGAACGGTCAGCACGCCACCGAGCACCGTTTCAGTCGGGTTGCTGGCAAGTGAAACGGTGACGTCGACGCCAGGCAGGACGGCGCCTGATTTGTCGCGTACCTGCACGCGCACTGGGCTCATCACGACCCCCGCAACTGAGGTCGTCGGCTGGGTCAAGAAGAACATGGTCGAGCCGTCGGTCGTGGTGATCGGCGGAGTCGTGACGCCGGCCGCAAGATCCGCGGTACCAATTTCCTGCGCCACGACGACCGGTGCGAGCGTTGTTCCGGGAACGAATGCCGAATCAACGCTGATCAACTCTCCCTTGTTGTTCCTGATCAGGACGTTGTTGGTCGGATCCGTGTCATGGATGCGCAGCGTGATGTAACCCTTTTCGCCGGGTCCGAGATACAGCGTGGCATTGTTGCTCGCCGGATTGTTTGGATCCGGAATCGTCTCGTTGGGTGTGACGAAATCAGGATTGGTGATATTCGCGACCAGCACCGTATGCGAGCGCACTTTCAAATCGCAGCTCGCGGCCGCGGGCGTCAGATACGCCTTGTGCAGGACCAGCTGCGTTTTCACTCCGCCCGCCGGAGCGTTCTGGCTCAGGAACAGGTTGACGTTGAACGCCGCGGTGGTATTGCTCTCGTTCGTGATGCCCCACGTCACATCTGTTTTCGGAGCGTCGGCAAACGGTGTGTTCTCGATATCAGCGTTCTCGATGTCCGCGTTCTCGATGTCGGCGTTTTCAATGTCGGCGTTTTCGATATCGGCGTTCTCGATGTCGGCGTTTTCAATGTCCGCGTTTTCGATGTCCGCCGATCGAAAGTTTGGGTTCTCGATGTCGGCGCTGATCAGTTCCGTGTTTTCGATATCCGCGTTCTCGATGTCCGCGTTTTCGATGTCGGCGTTCTCGATATCCGCGTTCTCGATATCGGCGTTGAGAATGATCGTGCCTGTCAATCCATTCGCCGTCGGCGTACCGTTGCCGGCCTGCGCAATTTCGAACACGTTCACCGTAATGCGCGCGTGTTCATCGAGAGCCGTGACGTAGAGCGTTCGCGACGCGGTGGAACGCGGCGGCACAATCACGTCGACGAACGTCACCGGCGTCGTAAATATCTGCTTGAACGATGCGAACCCGCCGTTCGGCTGACTCGCGACCTGCATGCGGAACGTCTTGTAGACGTTGGTCATGTTCTGCGCAAACACGACGAACCCGCGTTGAAGCCCCTGACTGAGCGGCTTGCTGTTCCCAGGTGATCCGACCAGCAGCCCGCCGGTGATCCGGGCGGTATAGATGTTCTGGTTGCGTGATCCGACGTTGTCGGCGGTGGGATCACACACGACCGTGGTGCCGTCAATCGGACTGGTATGCGGTTGCCCGTCGAGACTCGGTGGCGTGTAGTGCGTCCAGTTGTTGTCGGCCGGTTTGCGTACGTCGCGGTTATCCGTCCACACGGCATGGAACACTGGCACCGAACTTTTTGAAGTGTTGTAGGCCCAACCACCTCGACCGGTCGGGACAAATGCCGGGGCCGGCGAGATGTCGATGTAATCGCCGAAGAACGGAACCGTGCCCTGCTTGAACATCGGCAGGTTCGGCGGATTGAATTGCAGCTGCTCGCAGTCGAATCGGGTCGGATCGGTGGGACAGGCAACGAAGCTCTCCGGGTTCGGTACCGGCCGGTGACCGATGAAGTAGTCGGAGACTCGCACCGATGGCGCGAACGCTGGCGTCAGTGTCCCGGGTGTTCCAAGCGAGGCGCGGATATCAAGCGTGTGGCGCTTGCCGCTCGATATGGCCGCGCCCACGTCGTCGATGAAATCTCCCTGAACCTGAGACACGTCCTCGCGAAGATCGTAGTAGATGAGGAGCAGCTTTCCGCCGGCGAACGCCAGACTCGGCATGATCTGGTGCCCGAGTGCACTCGTTTCTGAAACCGCTTTCGGCGCGCTCCAGGCCAGGCCGAGCAGCGCCGACGACATCACAATCTTCGAATCGCCAATCAGGGGATCGCCGCGTCCGGGTGCGCTCGAGAAGCCGCGTTCGGACCACGCGACGTAGAGCCGTCCCTTGTCGTCCCACGTCATCGTCGGATACGTATTCGTACGGAACTGCAACGCATTCGGCTGTTTGATGCTTGGCGCGGTGCCCTGATCGAACTCCGTCAATTCTTCAATCGCGACGCCACCCTGCTGACGACGATGCTCGAGGATGGATTCGAGCACGCGGATGAGCGACTTGAGACGCGGCAGCTTGCGAACCGCCTGCGGCAGTCCGAAGAGCCGGCCGAGCGTGAGCGACTGCGCGACCATGATTGCGTCGGTCTGTGTCGATCCCGCACGGGTGAAGCGGCGCCACCCCACGGTGACCGCACCGGTGATTGGCTCGATCGCGATCGTCACGCCCTGGTTGATTGCGCCATCCGCGGCACTGAGGCGCACGGGCGTGCTCCACGTGACACCACAGTTCACCGAATACGTGAACATGATGTCGGACTTGAGAGTCGTTTCGGAGCCCGTAAACGCCGCGTACGCGACATACACGGGTCCTGCCGGGAGGTTGTGCGTTTCCTTGACCTCCGAGGGCAGTCCGCCGGGAGTTGCCGGCGGTTTGATGATTGTCGTCGTGACCGGGCACGTGCGGTTGTCACGCGGAATGTCGACGGCGATCCATGGCTTGTCGAGCAGTCGTCCTGTAACCCCCGGATCGGACGCGACGATTGACGTGCCGAGATATGAAAACGGATCGCGTTTTTCCCTGTTGTTGTCGTCGATGAACCGCGAGACAAACACCGCGCTCGAGCCGTTGGCTCCGCGGTTGAACGCAAGACCCGCGTAGTAAATGAATCCGTTGGTGCCGGCGCGCACCACTGGATCCGCGGCGGCGCCATAGAACCTCAGTGGCGATTGATTGCGGAGTGGATCCTGGGGGTATCCCGGGATCAGCGTGCTCGTCCACCGTTGTCCGCCGTCAGTCGACTTGAACAGACCGAGCCACGCGTCACCTGTCTCCTCAGATCCAGAAAGGCCGGGCAGATCGACCGTCCGATAATCGTTGGAGCCCGCCAGCAGATGCAGCGGATTGCGCGTCGACGCGGCAACCGATGGTTCATTCTGACGCTGCAGATATGGATCGCCCGCAGGCAGCGTCGTGCCCGAGACCATGTTGACGTTGCGACCTGGAATCTGAGCGTGAATGAACGCAGACCCAAGCGCGGTTGCAGCGACCAGCGCAAGGGCCAGGCGGCGGAAAGTCATCGAACGTCCTCCGAATACGGTGACGAGGAACAGATGCGCGCTCTGGCGGTGAGAGCGGCGATTATATGTCAGGCAGGGATGGTTTCTGCGGCGATTAAACGATTACATTTCTGAGGATTCGAGCGGGCACCTTTAGTCAGCCAATCAACGGATTACTATCCTCCCCGTCCACTGATTCCCGGCCGGCGGTGGGTTGTCATGATCGTGAAATCCACACGTCTTCGCCGTCACGAGATTCCCTGTCTCTTGACTCTGTCCTGTCGTCAACACACCCACCGAATTGATCTCGTTACAGTCGGTGTGTTCGGGATGAGGATCAGAGGCGATGTCGTGACGCCGTGAATCCTGATTCACGAAGAGCACGCGTGTGCCGAGTGGAACCGTCAACTCTTTGGGCGAAACGCCGCTCGCGGTAAGCGTGAAGGTGTACGGATTCGCCGGCGGAGCAGGAGTAGTCGGCGTCGAGTTGCCGCCGCCGCATGACGCAAGAAGCAGCACGAGGATCAGGACGATGACGCTCACTCGTCCTGATTATCCCGGGCCGCGCAGTGAATCGCAATGCGCGTCTGTTTTACTGAATGACGATGCGACCCTTGAGGTTATTGTTTTCTGAGGCGTTGTGATCGTGATAGCCACACGACCCGGTGTTTGCAAATCCGAACGTTGTCTTCGATTGGCCAGGCTGCAGGAGCCCGACATTCGCGATCGACGGGCAATCGGTATGTGCCGGATGCGGGTCCGATTCCATATCGTGGGTTCCAGAGCTGTTGTTCGTGAACGTCACGCTCTGACCGACGGCAACGGTGACTTGAGTCGGGCTGACGGCACCATTCGCCCCGATCGTGATCGTTGCGCCGACCGCGCCCACCGAACCGGTCGATTGCACCACTGGTGATCCGCCGCCCCCGCCGCCTGGAGAAGTTGGCGAGCTCCCGCCACACGCCGCCATCACGATCGATGCCGCCACGCTCGCGGCAAGTAAGGCCAGAATACGATTGCCGAGGGTCACGTTTTATTCTCCCAACTCGCAGAGTGTTGAAGTCAGAGTTTCCTGACAGGCGAAATGCCTGCCCTACAGGGAAGTCGATAGAAGCGTCACGTCGGTCCGTCGCGCAGCCCGTTGGGACTGCCTCAGTCCGCTAGCGCGGCTCAGAAGAATTTGCGTGAGATATTGAACCCGATATACCAGTTGTCGTAGTTGAAGGCGCCCGAGGCAATCTGTCCGAGTGTCGTGCCGAATCCGTTCGAGACATTCAGTTGAAAGAGATGTCCGCCGGCGCGCCCCTCGATCCCAAAGCTCATCTGATTCGAGCCCGGATCAAATCCAGCGAGACGCGGTGTGATCTCACCGACGAGGTACATCGATGGGAGCACGCGAAGCCGTCCGCCCAAACCCAGCATGAGCGTGTTGCTGTCTCCCGTGTCGAACGGACTCGAGTTGATGACGAACATCGGCTCTGCATACAACGCCGCATGTCCTGCGACTCTGCGTGAGACGATCGCACCTAGCGTGCTCTTGTGATTCTCCTGCAGGTTATTTCCCCCTTCGAACGTGACGATTCCATCCAGACCGATCGGTTTGCTGTCGCGCTCGTTCCAGAACGAATGCTCGCCGAAGATCTGTATCGTGCGATCGCTGGTTCGATGGACACCGACCTGCGTTCCGCGCATCAGCCCATATCGAAGTTCAAGACCGATCTGCGCCGCGGAGTCGAATCCGAACAGGTCGGACACCAGATCCCCGAAGTCTCCCTGCCCCAGCGGCCGCGTAAACCTATGAGTCACTCTGAACGAGAGCTTGTGGAGCGGCATCCGGAGCGTCGTCGGCAGCGCCGCAAGCGTGAAATCCGGCTGCAACGCATCGACGCGGGCGTCTGGATCCGACTGATCGGGCTGGTCAGGGGGTGGCGTCTGAGCTGGTGTTGTCGTTGGGTCCGGTGAACTCTGTGCGGCGGCGGTAAGTGGCACCAAGAGACACACCACCGCCAGGAGCATCGATCGCAAACACGTCATCTTGGGGACCTCTCATCGCAAAGGCGATGCCGCTTATTTCGGTGGAAGTCCAGCAAAAACTGGCACTTAGCGCTCTCCATTATTACCCGCGTCGTAAGCCGTTACATGGGGCGTAATCAGTTGCCGGCGTCCCATTTCCAAGGTCGCCGCTCATTCGACGCGGTGTTTCGCCAGGTAGTAACTAAGCGCCCGCTGGCTGATTCCCATGACCTCGGCGGCATCCTTCTTCACGCCGCCCGAGCTGCTGAGCGCGCGCCTGACGGTCTCGCGCTCGGCCCAATCAAGGTTCTGGCGAAGGTTCAATGACGGGAGACTGGCGGGAGCTGTCGTATTCACACCGAGGACGCGGACGACATCAGGCCCAATGATCGGCGACGGCGACAGCACCACCGCGCGTTCGACGGTGTTCTCGAGCTCGCGCACGTTTCCGGGCCAATCGGCGGACTGCAGCGCCTCGAGGACGCCTGGCTCCATTCCATCGATCCGCTTGCCCGCGCGCTGCGCGTGCTTGGCGATAAAGTGATCGACGAGCACCGCCACATCTTCGCGGCGCTCCCGGAGTGGCGGGATGTGGATCGGAATGACGTTCAGCCGATAGTAGAGGTCCTCCTGGAATCGGCCGTCGCCAACCATCTGCCGAAGATCGCGGTTCGTCGCAGCGATCACCCGCACATCGACACGTTGCGTGCGTTCCGAGCCCAACGGCTCGAATTCCCGTTCCTGCAGGACGCGCAGGAGCTTTGCCTGCAGGGCCGGACTCATCGTGCCGATCTCGTCCAGGAAAATCGTCCCGCCATCGGCCAGCGCGAACTTGCCTTTCTTGTTCGTCGTCGCGCCTGTAAACGCGCCGCGCACGTGCCCAAACAGTTCCGATTCGAGCAACGTCTCGGGAATCGCGGCGCAGTTCACTTTGATCAGCGGCATCTCGCGCTGCGCGCTGTGGAAGTGGATCGCCCGCGCGACCATCTCCTTGCCGGTGCCCGTCTCGCCGGTGATGAGAATGGTGCTCTTTGACTTCGCCACGAGCTGCGCGGTGTTGATGACCTCTTGCATGCGCCGGCTGCGCCCGACGATGCCGTAGTGATTGAACTCGGCATCGCGCTCGCTGATCAGATACCGATGTTCCGTACTGAGTCGCTGATGTTCGAGTGCACGGTTGACGACGACGAGCAGTTCGTCCACCTCGAACGGCTTCTGCAGGTAATCGAGCGCGCCGAGCTTCATCGCTTCGATCGCGCTTTCGACAGTGGCGTGCGCCGTCATCATCAGGATCTGAGGCCGATCGCCGACTGCCGTCGTCGACACGAGTTCCCGGATCAAGTCGGTACCCGTCAGTTCGGGCATCAGGTTGTCGACGACCAGCACGTCGAAAAGGCGTTGGCTCAAGAGCCGCTGTGCCTCGCGCGCGCTGCCGGTCGCGACGACCTCGTGTCCCTCCTTGCGGAGGGCTGAGGCCAACGCGTTCAGAATCTTTGTTTCGTCATCTACGAGAAGTATCGAGCCACTCATCTTTACTCCGAGGGGCTGCGCCCCTCGAACTCCCTTACACGCTCTCTCGCGAGCCGCTGCGACGACTCGCTCCGTTCGCGTGGCTCGATTCGCTGCGCTCGCTCGCGTCTTCCTTGGCGCTGCCTTCCCTGGTGCGCATCCTTAAAGAAGAGGACATTCTCCGCTTTTCCCTTTCCTTGTCCCTTGTCCCTTTTCCCTTGTCCCTTTTTCACTGCTCGCGGGGCCCCACCCCCGCTCGCTCTCGCTCGGCGACTTCGCGCCTCGCTCGGGCCGCAGGCGCTTTCCCTTTTCCCTTTATGAAGTGACTGGCAGTTCGATCCGGACATCCGTGCCCTGACCTGGACGGCTCGTCACTGTAATGGTACCTCCAAGTCCTTCAATGATGCGGCGGGTGATCGCGAGTCCAAGGCCGGTGCCGGTTCGGCGGGTGGTGAAGAATGGATCGAACACGCGGGACAGATCGTCTGGAGCGATCCCGACCCCGCGATCGCGCACCTCGATTGAGACCCGTCCCGGCGTGGCATTGCGGGTGACCAGCTCGATTGCCCGTGCCGGATCGGCGAGCCGGTCGATTCGCGCCAGCACCGCGTTCCGGGCGTTGGTGAGAACGTTGACGAGCGCAAGCCGCACGCGCTCGCCATCAGTCACAATCTCGCCGAGGTGACGATCGAGATCGAGGTGTGCGGCAATTCCCGGTTCCTCGCTGCCCACCGCGCGCGCGGCATCTTCACATAAGGCGTTGACATCGACGGGAGAGAGATCGAACTTGATCGGCCGTGCGAAGTCGAGGACTTCGGTCACGATGCGGTTGAGGCGGGTCACCTCCTCGTCGATGTCGGCAATCGCCGCGTCGACGTCCGGTGAATGTCCCGTCCCCTGCTTCAGCGTCCGAAGCGCCGTCCGGATAATCATCAGCGGATTCCGGATTTCGTGCGCCACAACCGTCGAGAGCCGGCCGAGCGACGACAAGCGTTCGCGCTGCGCGGCCTCCCGCTGAAACCGCGCGATCGAGTCAGTCATCGTGTTGAACGTATTGGCCAGGAGTCTCGCATCTTCGTCTTCCCATCGGGCGCTGGGGGAGAGCGCGATCTTCCTCGTCAGATCTCCGGTCGTTGCCATCTCTCGCATCGTCGCGGTGATGGTGCCGAGCGGCCGCGTCACCGTGCGCGCGACCGCGTAGCTGATCAGGGTGGCGGCCATGACCGCGAGAAATGCGGTGACGGCCAGTTCGCGGTGCACGGCGTTCAAAAAGCGAAGACGCTCCGTGCGAGAGCGCAGAATGAGCGCCGTTGCGACGGGTCCTTTCGTCGACGATTTTCCGTCGGCGCTGGCTTGCAGCGGCAGGACCCGACTGACGGCGACGTACTCGCCGTCTCCCAGCCGGATGACGTGGACGCCATCGCTGCCGACAAGCGATTCGAGCTCTGAGCCGAATTGATCTGGAAGCGTTGACGCTTCGACGTGACCGTCGACGGCGAACGCAATCTCGCTGTTGGTGAGCAATTTGAACTGCTGCGCGGTTTCAGCGTCGAGGCTGAACCCCACACTAACGGTGCCGACAAATTCTGGGCCGACGAAACTCGGCACGGTCACGACTTGAATCACACCGCCGGTGTAGGGCCACAGCGAGACCGTCTCTTTGCCGCGCTTGGCATCGGCCACCGCTTGCCGCAAGCGGGGTGACGGATCATCGCCCTTCAGCCGTCCGCTGGTTGCGAGAACGGCGCCCGACGGATCGGTGACGATCAGCAGATCGCATCCAATTTGTCCCTGATAACGATCCGCGATCGGCTCGACCGTCAGCGGATCCGTCGTCATTGCCGCTTTCATGTTCGACAGGTCAGCTACGAGTCGTCCTTCACGGGCGAAGTGTTCGAACATCCGCGTCCGGTATTCCTCGAGCAGCGTTCCCGCTTCATCGATCCCGCGCCGCAGTTCGTTCTCCGACTGACTCGTGACCGCGACGTTGACGCGGTACACCGCGACCGCAATCGCGACAACCGTCAGCAGCGCGCTTGCGAAGAAGATGCGATTGGTGAGGGACGCGAAAATATTCATCGCCGGCCGAGCGCGAAATTCACTTCGACTTCGCCCCCTGCATCCGGCACGACGACGCGCCGGGATTCGAGCGGCGCCGACTCATTCCAGGCGACAACGGTGTAGGTCCCGGGCGGGACATTGTCCAGCCGGTATAGTCCGTCGCTGTCGGACAGTGAGAAATACCGATGCGCGAATACCAGGATGAACGCACTCATGTGCGAATGAATGTCACAGAACACGCGCACGATGCCTGGGCGATCGAACCGGACCGACTTCGACCGGCCTGCCGCGTACCGTCCAAGATCGAAGGTCTTGGTCTTCGACAGCGAGAACACGTTGTGGTAGGTGTGATCGTTATTCGGAAAATCGACCGTCGTGCCGACGACGATCGGCAGCACGTGCGGCTCGAATGTCTCGTCCCGCTGATCCATTCGCGGACGGGTCTCGTCCGCGCGTTCGAACGCGGCTCGTGGCGCAGGATCGAGGTACACGACGCTCCGCCGATCCGGCGAGTCGTGGGTGCGCCCCATGCCCAGATCGGCGACGCTCACCCGCGGCGCACTGTCGGCCGGCGGCTGACGCAATTCGACTCGCCCGCGGATCACTCCGTTGGCTGGCGCCGGATGCGCCGCGGGTGCCCCGGCGTCGATGTGCACGATCGCGCCGGCTACCAGTCCAGCCATGAGGGCGACGAGGCGAGCTCTCGACGTCAAAACCAGTACACCAGTTGACCGGATAGATAGGTGCGGTTCCGATCGCGTCCCGCCTGCCGCCAGTTGCCCTGAACGCTCGTTCGTAGGACGAAGTTGCGCTGCAGATAATAGCCAACGCCGGCTTCGACACGTTGCACAGGTGCATCCCAGGGCAGGCCAGTCTTGCCGAGCGTTTCGCCGTGCAGCGTCGAGAAGCCAAGGTGATCGCCGCGCGCGGAAACAAAGATCCGGGGGGTCACGCGATATCGCCCCTCGACCCATGTGCCGATCGCGTCGAGCGTCGTCGCGTTGTCTGGAATCAGTGGTTGTGGAAAGCTCCAGCGGCTCCAGACGAGTTCCCACCGCACGATCCAGTGATCGCGCGAGTATTCGGCGTCCGCGCCGAACGACTGCTGTGGGGGTGACGAATTTGGCGCGACCGTTCGCGAGAGCCAGGCGCCACGCGCCGCGGATGCCCCCAGAATCAGCCCCACCGTCGGGGTGACGCCGATGCGCGCCGCCACCTGCTTACCGCTGTTGTCGTCGCTCACGCGCGGACTCGAGAGCGTGCCGTTGGTGACCGAACCGGCGACGTCCAGGATGCCGGTCCTCCACGTCATCTCCACGCCCGTGTCCCACTGGAAACCGCTGATCAGAGGAATGCCCGGTCCGGGCAGCGGGGACCCAACCGGATAGCTCGTACGCCACCCGCGCGAGCGCATCCGAAGCACGTCATCCGCGGTCGCGGGGATGGCGTCGGTGCGTAATGAGGTCAAGTACTGATAGGCGAGTGGGTATCCGATGACGGGGTTGCCGGTTTCATACTGCCGGCGGCCGAACGATCCAAACACCGGTGGGATGCGCCCGGCCTGGATGTCAAATGATCGGCTGCGCCACGGCCGCAGTCGAACATATGCCGCGTACGCAGTCGGCGCCTCCAGATTCTCGGATCGCACTTCCCCCACAAACGAGACCCACTCGGCGGGGTGATAGATCCCCGATACGCCGAGCCGGAACATGCGTAGTGCGTTGTGCTCGTAGTCGGTGTAATTGAAGAACGCGATCTCGTCGGCGTTGCCGCCGGTGGCGAGGACCTCGCCGCCGACCGAAACCTTGCCGTCGAATGCCTGGATTGGTGTTTCCGGGAGCGCCTGCGCGCGAACGGACGCTGTATTCGCGCAGGTCACGACCGCGGCGGCGAGTAGACAGCGGGTAAGGCGCCAGGTAAGCACGTGGGCACGCCGGCGAAGAGATCGCGCTCGCGTCATCTCTTCGCCGTTCTCTAAAGCTGCAATTATAATCGTCGGATGGCGACGACTTCCGAAACCGCTCAGATCTTCACGCTGACTCAGGCGTCCGAGCTGTTGCCCCAGGTGAAACATCTGACCGCCGACGCCGTGCGCCGGGCCGAAGCGCTTGCCGACCAGCTCCGCGGACTGTCGGACGATAACCCGGAACACTCACTTCTGTCCGAGGCGCTCCGCGACGTCGTCGCCGGCTGGGTCGAAGAGGTTCGCGCCCTCGGTCTCGAGGCGAAAGGCCTGTGGCTCGTCGACTTCGACAACGGCGAGGGGTATTACTGCTGGAGTTATCCCGAGCCTGCTATCACACACTACCATGGCTACGACGATGGGTTCGCCGGCCGGATCAAGATCCACTGAGCGTCCCGCCGGGCGCGGATCTTGATTGATCATCTCCCAGCGTATATAACCAGAGTTTATCTTGTGAGGGATTGAGGAGGAGACAGCGAGTGGCCTACATCATCTGCGAGCCGTGCATCGGCACCAAAGACACCGCGTGTGTCGACGTGTGTCCGGTGGACTGCATTCATCCCCGCAAAGATGAACCCGACTTCGCGACGGCCGAGATGCTTTACATCCACCCGGATGAGTGCATCGACTGCGGTGCGTGCGTCCCTGCCTGTCCGGTGGAAGCCATCTTCGCGCTCGATGAAACGCCCGAGAAGTGGAAGAACTACATCCCGGTGAACGCGCAGTACTATCAGAAATAGTGCCCAGTCTCCGGTTTCAGTGTCCAGTTCGACTGGCAACTGGCACCTGGAAACTTCCTACTCACATCCCGTCGTGCGCGGAATCGTCCGCGTTGGGTCAGCTGAGCGATTGAGATCGCTGCTGAACACGTACACGCCCCGTGAGTGGGCCGCGACCGCAGGCATATCCACAATGGCGACGCTCTGCTGGTTTGCATAGCGCTGGCGAAAATTCCGCACCTCTGATTCCTCGAGCACGAGGTACGGCGACGGCCCCACGGATTTCAAGTGCGCGATCGCGCGATCCAACCACCGCGCATCGAGCAGGTCGACGCGCAGCGTTCTCAGGTGCGAGTACAGGCGAATGCTTCCCGCGTGCAGTCCGGAAATCACGACGGTTTCCGGCGGCAGTTCGCTCGCGAGATATCGGCCGACGTCCAGATACTTCTGTTCTCCCTCGCCAATCTCGAAAACGGCGTATCGCTGTGCAATTCCAATTGCATGGCTGACGCTCAATGCGGTGAATGCAATCGCGGCGATCGCCGGCACTGCCGGACCGAAGCGGCGGCCGGCGTGGCAGACCGCATCGATGCTGAGGACGAACATCGGCGGCATTGCCGGGATCACAAACCTCAGATACCACCAGTCGTCGAACGGAATGTAGAACACGTAGCAGCCGAATACGGCAGCGATGTACGCGAGCAGGATCCAACGGAGTGTCCGGGTTTCCGGCTTGGGACCATGCGGCAGCGCCACGGCCAGGAGGAACACGGCTATGTACGCTCCTTGCGTTTCCCACAGCCACCGCGGGTAGCGCTGGAGATTCGGCCTGAGGTTCTGCCATCGGAAAATGGATGACGTATCGCCGTACCCGGATGTCAAAAACGATCCGTAAAGATCGTGATTGACCCAGGCCACGACGGCGACAAGCGGGGCACACGCGAGCGCGAACGCGATCAGGCGCCGCATGCGAAGCGACGCGTGCGAGGGCGGGCGCCACGTGACCAGGCCCGCAGAAAAGAGAACCAGCGGGGCGAGATTCGGTCGAATGAGGGTGGCGATGCCGGCGGAGATTCCAGAAAGAGCCGCCGCTGCCGGCGACGATGGCCGCAAGGCGATCACCAGGGACATCAGCCAGAACGTCGCCGCCGGCACGTCGCTCATCGGCCAGAGTGTCATCAGCAAAATCGTCGGACTGCTGGCAGTCAACAGAGCGGCGAGTGCACCGGTCCCCCGGCCCGAGACCTGGACCCCGAGTACGAACGTGAGGAGTACGAGCCCCGCGGCGCAGAACGGCGTGACGAAAAAGGCGCCGCACTCGCCGATCGCTTTCATGAAGATCGCCATCAGGATTGGCATCCCGGGCGCGTAGGTCGGAACGATGGTATGGTCCGGCGCCGCCCGATAGCCAAGCGGCGTGAAGGTCCGGTCCGCGTCTGGCCAGGGCACTGTGGCAGCGAAGTCTTGCCGGACGTGAAGATCGCCGCCGAGCCACAGGTGCGCCTGGCTCACATACCCATAGGTGTCGGATCCGCCGGCCGCGCGGGTGCCGTAGCTGATCCACGTCGCCACCACCGTAGCCGCCGCGGCAACTGCAACCCAGGGCGCGAGAGCTGAACCCGTACGAGCGAGCCAGCGCCCAACGCTGCGTTTCTCCCACGCTGGTTTATAGCGATACGCGATCGTCAGACACAGAATGGCGACGATCGCCGGCCGCAAGGTCCCACGGCTGGACAAACGCATGCCGAACAGACGCAGGGACAACCCGCCGGATACACCGATCGCGATCGCCAGCACGGCGGCGATGATGGCGAGAGCAAAGATGATGTCGGAGGATCGGCGTGGTGAACCGCGCGACGCCTCGGTCATTGATTTGCTGCGGAGGTACGGCGCAGCTCGAGCGCCTGGCGTGCCTGCAATCGACTGGCGCGGCGCACTTCGGCTTCGGCGGCGCGGCGTCGATCGTCGTCCGTCTCGAGAATGAGGTGCGGAATCGCAACCCGGTGGCTGTCGCGGTCGACCGCCACGAACGTGAGGTACGCGAGACTCGTCAGCTGCCGGCGCCCGGTGAGCGTTTCCTCCGAAAACACTTCGACTTCAACTTCGAGCGAGGTGTTCCAGGTGGCGGTGACGCGCCCTCTGAGAATGATCAGATCGCCGACGCGAATCGGGTGCAGAAACTGCAAGCCATCGACCGCCGCCGTCACCAGTACACTGCGAGCGTGCCGATGGGCCGCGATCGCGCCGGCAATGTCGATGAGATGCATGACCGTTCCGCCAAGGATGAATCCGAGCGGGTTCGCATCGTTCGGAAGCACGACCTGCACCATTTCGGTGATGGATTCCGTCGGTCGCTTGGCAAGCTCGGTCATAATCATTCCGAGGGGCTGCGCCCCTCGGACTCCCCCACACGCTCTCTCGCGTCCTCTTTCGCGCCGCCTTGCCTGGCCATAGCAGCGGTCCATCTGATGCTGCGAAGGTGAGTCGCGCGGGCGCATTCGCGCGGCGGCTTGCAACTGGTAACTGGAAACTGAAACTTAGTTCTTGCAGTTCCTGTCAACAAACGCCTTCAGTGTGCACCGAAGTTCCGGCGGGAGATCATCTTCCTGAATCGAGCGGAGGAGCGAAACGGTCGACTGATAGGTTTTCAGCTGTGCCACACAGCGTGGACATGCGGCCAGGTGGCGCTCGAGATCCGCATGCTCCTTGGGCGGCAGGTGGTGCTCGACAAAGTCCGCGAGCAGCCCGACGAGATCGTTGCAGCGGCGTTTCTCAGGCACGGCCAGTAATATCAGCGTACATTCGAAGGGCCAGAGTGTTCAACTCTGGCCCTTTTGCCATTCGAACGAAACCTCAGATCAGCTTAGAAATCGTACCCGATCCAGACGGTGAAGCGGGGCTTCCTGAACCATTTGCTTCCCGATTCTCCTTCCTGGATGCCTTGATACGCGAACACGTAATCTTCGTAGTCCTTGTTCATCAGCGTTCGCCATGACCAGTCGAAGTGGATCGGGAAGCCCAGGGCGAACGTTTCGAGTCCGAGTCCGTACGACGCCCGGCCGTCGACCAGCTTGAATCCATTGATCGTCGCCGGCGGTCCGTAGATCGGATCGTAGGTGAACGTCTCGAAATTCGGGCGGAACCCGAGCAGCGGTGTCACCGTGATTGGATCCTTGCTCCACACGTTCATCGGCAGGCCTTCGTAGCCGGAGGCACCAAGGCCGGCGTAGGCAATTCCGCGAAGGCCGCCGATCACGCCAAGCGGCGTGAGCGCCGCTTCAATCAACGGAAAACGCAGTTCGGCGTTGAGGAAGAACGCCTTGTTGCCCAGGAACTCGAGGTAATCGTAGCCGCGCAGTTCGGAGTTGCCGCCGAAGTACATGTAGCCGGGGAACTCTCCCCAGCTCTTGAAGCCGCGCGCGCGGAACGCCAGCACGCCGTTGGTGGCGAGCCGTAGATAATAGCGTGTGTCGACATCTGCTGTCTGCCGCGACATGAACGTGCCGACCGACGGTGCGTACTCATATCCGATTCGCATGGTGTTGCCGGCTAGCGGCCCATACTCACGGAACACAGTTGTTTCACGCGTGTAGGCGACCCCGAATGGCATGAAGCTGCCCGAGTTGAACAGCAGGCGGCCGTACTGATCCTGCTGATACTGGTCGGCCACCGATTGCAGGTTCGGATCGTTGTAGCCCTGATTGTAGTTATACAGGCCGGCCGACAATTCGACGCGGCTGTAGCGGTTGAACGGATAGATGCCGAAGACCGTGGCGCCGCGCGCCGTCTGCGTTGCGATCGCCTGATCGCGGCTGACAAACGCGTACTCCGCCCCATAGAGCAGCCCGGGATCGTAGCCGTAGTAGAACTGCGTCATTGAATACGCCTGAACCGCGTACTGGAGACGCCGCGACAGGTTCACGTACGAGAAGTTCAACGTGCGGTACTGCGACACCGACGAGGCGAACATGCTGAACTGCTTGTCGCCGAGCACGTCGCTGAAAGTCACTTCAGTGCCGCCGAACACGTCGCCGCCGCTCGTCACGCCAAGCGCCACCGGCGGCCGTCCCTCGAGGAACAGCTTTTCGAACGTGCCCTTCTTGTGAATGTTCGAGGGCACGAGCGTGTGACTCGACGGCGCCTGGAAGTCGACGATTGGACCGGCTTCCCCGAAGTCCGAGCTCGCGACCGTATGCAGCGCTTCTTCGCGCGGCAGCGTGTGGATGCCGTACTCGCCTTTGTAATAAGTCACGAACGCGATCTTCGCTGGCTTCTGATCACGCAGCACGATTGGCGAGACGTTGCCGGTCAACGTGTCGGTATACTGCTTCAGCTCGCCGGGCTTGCCGTCCTTATCAAACTTCAGCGTCCAGATGTTGTAGATGTTGCCGTTGCGCGCGACCTCGGGATCGAGCGGTTGATTCGGATCGGTCGCCGTCGACGGGAAGACGATCGTGTCGTTGTCGATAAACTGCACCCCACCGTCGTCGTGGGTGCCGAAGGTGACCTGCGTCTTCTGGCCGGTCTCGAGATCGACCCGAAACAGCTTGTCGTTGCCGCTGACGCGCGCGAGATAGATGATCGACTTCCCGTCGGGCGAGTAGGTCGGCGCGTAATCGCCGAACGTATCGTTGGTGACGTTGCGGATTTCTTTGGTGTCGAGATTGACGACGAAGATGTCGGCGATGGCGCCGCGCATGCCCGCGAACGCGACCTCTCTGCCATCCGGGCTGACGTCGGGCGACTCAGGCCCGTCGACCGACTTCAGCTCGATGCGTGTTTCAATCTTCTTCGTGACGACGTTCTGCAGGATCAGCGTTTTGTTCTTCTCGGTGCGCGCGAAGTAGGCGATGCGGTCGCCGGCCGGTGCCCACGACATCCACGACACGGCGTTATTGCGGAACCCGCCTGGCGTGGCGATGTATTCGTAGCCGTGGTTCTGATTGAACCCGCTGGTCAGGTTGCGGATGATCTTGCCGTCCTTGGTCGACATCAGGACGATATCGAGCTCCTGATCCTTGCGGTTGCCCGCAGCGACCGCCATCAGGTCGCCTGACGGCGATGGTTCGATCGAGACGACCACCGTATATTGAGTCTTGCCGCGCTTGGGGGCGAGATCCCGCCCGTAATCCTGCGGCCGCTCCTTGTCGCGGAACGGCTTGAAGCGATCCTTCAAGTACTTGTCGAACTGCTCGTCGAACTCCTCGGGCTTCAGCCGGAACGCCTCTTCATACGCGCTCTCGCCGCCGCCGATGACGGCCTTGCGCAGCGCGAAGAGGAATTGCCGCAACCCTTCTTTGCCCCAGCGCGATTCGATGAACTCGAAGGCCGCGTGTCCGAGGTTATAGGGGAGGCGGCCGTCCGCAAACTGCACCCCTTCGAAATCGCTCATCGACGGAATGATGTCGGCAATCGCCGCGTCGCGGACGGTCATGAGGTCGAACGGCTGCCAGTAGCCGGTCATGTAATCGGACAGGCCTTCGTCGACCCACAAGGGCAGCTGGCGGTGCAGCAGCGACCGCGGGATGATGTCGAATTCGAAGATGTGCGTCAGCTCGTGGGTGATCAAGCGATACAGCGCGTCCGACGGCTCGTCGATCGGCAGCACCATCCGATCGCGATACGGTTCGGCGAACGCGAGCACGCCTTCCGGCAATTCACCAGGCTCGATGTTCTGCTGCTGGAATTCGCTTTCGGTCTTATAGAGGACGAGCGGAACCTTGAACGCGAGATCGTGTTTGAGATCGGAACTGACTTGCTGATAGGCGCTCTCGGCGTACGACGTGACGCGTTCGAGCTGTTTTTCGATCTCCGGGTAGTAATAGATCTCGAAGTGGTCGGTCTTGTAGATGTTCCACTTGAAATCGTTGTAGCGGATTCGGTTTTTGCCGAAATACGGGACATACGGCGTTTGGCCGAACGCCTCCGCGACGGGGCCGCCCAACAGGAAGACAGAGACGAGGAGTGTGAGGGCCATCGGCGCGACAGAGCCGCGCGGCGGACGCGTACGCATATTTCACCTCGGAAGCACAGCGAGACGGACTGCCGTCCGCTCCTGCGAACGCGGCGACGTAGATCGTCAGCTGCTCGTCGCCGATGTTACTGTAGCTGAGACGGTTGTCGCAACGTTCGCGTCCCCGGAAGCGGGTGCCGGCAACGAAGCGAAACGATCGCCAGTGGCCGCCCGAAGCAAGCCATGTACCTGCTGGGCTTTGTGGCGAATCCCAGCAAACCACGCAATCACACCACGAACGACTGTGGCGCTCTGTCATCCTCCGGCAACGCGCCGTCCCCGTCGACGGACAAAAGGCAACAGGAAAAAAGGCAAGAGGGACAAGGCAGACCGACGGGCGCTTCGGCTGAGGCCGAACGAAGACGGAAAGAACTTACAATACAAGGAATAAACCGCCCTTCGATCGGTGTTTTCCTTGGTTGGGCGGCGTGAAATCCTACGCCATGGTGTTTCGCCGCCGAGCGACCTCGTCCGATCCGCCTGCGGGCGAGTCCTCCAGCGAAGGCGGGGATGAGGCGTTCGCACGCGAGGCGCTCACATACGTGGACAGCCTGTACGGAACCGCCCTGCGATTGACGCGGCGGCCGGCCGACGCGGAGGATCTGGTCCAGGACACGTATTTGAAGGCGTTCCGCTCCGCGGCGCAATTTCAGCGCGGAACGAACCTGAAGGCGTGGCTGTTCACGATCCTTCACAATACGTTCCGGAATATGCTCCGTCACGATGGACGGAACCCGGTCGACGTCGACAGCGAGTACGTGGAGCAGGCTCCCGCGTCTGCGGCGAACGAGCATTCGCCCGAGGAGCTGCTGACACGCGCCACACTGGACGCCGATCTTCAGGCGGCCCTTGACGCCCTGCCCGACGCGTTCCGTCAGGCGGTGTGGCTGCGCGACGTCGAGGAATTGAGCTACGCCGAGATCGCGGAGGTGCTTGCGGTCCCGATCGGCACGGTGATGTCTCGGATCTCTCGGGGACGCCGCGCGTTATATGACCGGCTCCTGGCTGGACGGTCGCGCGAGCCTGGACAGGAAACAGTGAAGCGGTCGGCAGATGGAAAGCAGAAGGCTGATGTGGTGTGAGGCGCGATGAGTAAGTGCAGTGACCTGGATCCGTTGTTTGCGCCGTACGCCGACGGCGAAGGCGCCCCTGCGGACCGCGCTTCTGTGGAGTCGCACCTCGATCGGTGCCCACCGTGTCGCGAGAACGTCACCGAGCAACGGGCTGTGCGCGCCGCCGTGACTGCCTGCCGGACGTCGCTTCGCGCCAGCGCGCCGAACGAACTGCGCGCCCGATGCGCCGCTCAGGCGCGGACGTTGCCGCCGCGACGTTCAGTCGCCAGCCGCCTTGCCCAGCGGCCATGGATTCCCCTCTCACTTGCCGCAACACTGATCATCGCCGTCGCCTTCGCCTTCATCATTGGCCTGAACGACAGGGTGGAAGCGATCGCTGCCCAGTTGACGCTCGATCACGTCAAGTGTTTTCAACTCGCGCCGGAGCGGCTCAAGCACATCGATGCGGCGACGGCCGCGCACGATTGGGCCGAGAAGCAAGGATGGGCGCTTGAGGTTCCCGACAGCTCGCCGAGCGCGGGCCTCGAACTGCTCGGCGTTCGCCGATGCGCCATGAGTAGCGGGCGCGTCGCCCACGTCATGTATATGTGGCACGGCCATCCGCTCTCGATGTTCGTCGTCCCACGCGCGATCAACGGGTTGCCGGATCGACAGGAGTTCGTCGAGAAGTTTGGACATGAAGCGGTGATCTGGACGGGGAAGGATCGGACCTACGTGCTGCTGGCGCGCGCCCGGCCCAACGAACTCGCGCCGGTAATCGGATACGTCAGGCAAACGGCGCACTGAGTGCAAGCCGGGAAACTGGAAACTGGGAACTACAAGGATCACGTAATGAAGAGTCGATGGATCGCTGCAATCGCCGCTGCCAGCGCGCTCGCGCTGTTGATCGTTCCGTTGATCATGCACACGGCGCAGCTCGAATCGAGAGCGAGGACAGGCGCCAAGCCCGATGCGCCGAAGAAATCCGAAGGCACGGCAAATCTCGATCTCGTGTTCAAGGACATGAACGGCGCCGACGTTCGCCTGGCCGATTACAAGGGGCGAGTGATCCTGCTCAACGTGTGGGCCACGTGGTGCGGCCCTTGTGAGCTCGAAATCCCGGAGCTGGTCGAAGCGTACTCGAAGTACAAAGATCAGGGAGTGGTCGTGCTCGGGATCTCGCTCGACGATCCGGCCGAGACGCTGCGGGCGTATGCGCCAAAGAAGAACATGAACTATCCGCTCCTGATCTGGGATGACAAGTTCGATGATGCATACGGACCGATCGTCGGGGTGCCCATCACCTTCTTCATCGGCCGCGACGGCACGATCAGCCGCCGCCACTTCGGGCCTGTGACCAAGGAGCGGATCGATCAGGAGATCAAGGCGCTCCTGTAGTATGATCGCTCCAGGATGTTGAAGGGGTTCACGCACGCGCGACTCGCCTGCGGCTGCCGCATCGGGTTTCGTGAAGGGGTCGAAGGAAGTCCCGTCACCGTCGTTCTCGAGCAAAAGGGACCGGGCTGCCCGCTCACCCAGCACGTGCGCGATCTGCCGCTCTTCGATCATCGCGAGGCGCTCCGTCCATCAACGCGCCTGCTGCCGCCGGAAGAAACCGAATACGAAGAATCCTAGCTTTTCTCTTTCTTCTCTCTCTTCGCGTCTTTCAGTTCCCGTCCGACTTCTTTCAGCGCCCGCCGCAGCAAAAACTCGATCTGGCCGTTCAGGCTGCGCAGATCATCGTCTGCCCAGCGCTGAACGGCGTCGAGAACCTCGCGATCGATTCGCAGAAGGAACGGTTTCCGCTCGGCCACGGCGTCACTGATAGATCGTGCCGGTGTTGACGATCGGCTGCGTCGATTTGTCGCCGCAGAGCACGACCAGCAGATTGCTGACCATTGCCGCCTTGCGCTCGTTATCGAGGGTGACGATATCGCGTCGCGACAACATGTCGAGCGCCATCTCCACCATGCCAACGGCGCCTTCGACGATCCGCTGCCGCGCGGCGATGATGGCTCCAGCCTGTTGGCGCTGCAGCATCGCGTGGGCGATCTCCGGCGCATACGCGAGATGGCTGATTCGAGCTTCCATCACTTCAACACCGGCGCGCGCAAGCCGCTCCTGGATCTCTTTCTTGAGGTGCTCGGCGACCGTCGTCGTGTGCCCACGCAACGAGATCTGCGCATCGTCATGCGAATCGTAGGTGTAGCTGGTCGCCAGATTACGTAACGCCGCTTCGGTCTGTACCTTGACGTAATTGTTGTAGTCGTCGACCTCGAAGACCGCTTCGGCGGTGTCGACGACACGCCACACGACGACTGAAGCGATCTCAATCGGGTTGCCCTCGTTGTCGTTGACCTTCAAACGCGCGCTCTCGAAGTTGCGAATGCGCTGCGAGATTCGCTTCTTCGTGTAGAGCGGATTGGCCCACCTGAGTCCTGGGCGCTTCACCGTGCCAACATAGCTGCCAAAGAACTGGAGCACTTTGCCTTCATTCGGATTGACGACGAAGAGGCCGGCGAGCAGCAGGAACGATCCGATCAGCACGAGCGTCCACCCGATGACCATCGCGGCCGATGGTTGCCGCGCGCCTTGAATGATCTGGTAGAAGCTGCCGCCAATGAGCGCAATGCCGCCAATGAGGACAGGCAGGCCCGGAATCGCCGGATTTTCGCGTTCGCGAATCATGGTGTGCGACCTCCTCGCAAAGCCACGGATATTCACGGATGAACACGGCCACCGTGAGATACCAATGTGATATCACTCTGGTATCTTCTTGTCAATACGGACGGGGTGCGGGGGAGGTTCCGCAGGAAAGGGAAAAGGGAAAAGGCAAAAGGCAGGGAAAAGGACGCTACAGCCGAATCCGCAAATTGGCGACCAGCGGCAGATGATCGGACGCCATCAGTGCGGTTCGCGAGCGAACCAGTTCCACGCCGCGGATCTCGACGTGTCCTTCGTAATAAATGTGATCGAGATGCAGAACCGGGAAGATGCCGGGGTAAGTGCGCCGCCGCTTCAGATGTTCGTAGATATCGATGCTCTTGAACAACGAGCTGAGCGTGCTGGTGGCAAGGCCGCGCATCCATTCATTGAAGTCGCCGAGAATGATCTTCGTGCCTTCGACTCGCTTGTCGTGCACGAAGCTGGCAAGGCGTGTTGCCTGATATCGCCGCTCGAGCACCGCGGTCCCGAGGTGCACGTTATAGATGTGGAGTGCGTGTCCATCGAGGTCCAGATCTGCGCGCTGGCACGCGCGCGCCTCGCACGTACGCCATGACAGATCGTACTGACTGTGATGGACGATCGGGAACCGGCTAAGGACGACGTTTCCGAAGAGATGGCTTCGGAGATGGCGCACCGATGCCATCACCCAGCCCATCCCGACGGCGGCGCCGATCTCCTCGGCTTGGCCGGCGCCGTTCGGCCCGGCGCCGACGACTTCCTGCAGCGCAATGACATCGGCGTTCAGTTCCCGGATGACTTCCGCGACACGCAGCGGCATCGTCCGCCGGTCCATACCGCGGCAGCGGTGAATGTTGTAAGTGGCAATCTTGACGTCAAGATGGTGACGGCCAGGTTTGGTCTCGCTCACTGCTGCCGCTCCAGAATCCAGACGAACGGACCCACGATCTTTTCCCAGTAGGGGCGGCGCTTCCAGCGATCCAACGTGATCTCCTCGCTCGCCGAAATGTCGCGCGCGTAATCTTCGAGCAGTCTCGCCGCCAATGCCCGATCACGCATCGCGACGTTGACCTCGTCGTTGTGTTCGAACGACCGATTGTCGATATTGGTCGTGCCCAGCACGCACCAGAGTTCGTCGACGATCAGCACCTTGGCGTGAATCATCGTGCTGCGATACTCGAAGATTCGAACACCGGCCTCGAGAAGGTGACCCCACATGCGTCGGCTCGCCAGGCGGACCCATCGCTGATCCGTATGTCCACCGGGCACGATCACCGTGATCTTGACGCCGCGGCGTGCCGTCTCGATCAGCGCGCGGCGCAACGACCGGTCAGGCAGGAAATACGGCGTGTTGATGTGGATGGAATGATCGGCACCTTCCATCAACGTTTGAAATACCACTCGTGAGGCGGTCGCGCGATCGGAAGGGGAGCTCTTGACGACGAACGCGGTCGTGTCGCCAGCTTGCGTCAAGCTGGGGAAGTATTTGTCACCGGTAAGGATTTCGCCGCAGCACTCGAGCCAGTTCTCGGCTGCGATTCCCTGCACGGCGGCGACCACCGGCCCTTCGATGCGCACCATCGTGTCGCGCCACGGCTTGTGCCAGCGCATCCGTTTGAACGTGGGATAGACCCACCAGTCGGCGATGCCGGCGCCGCCGGCGAACGCGATCTTGCCGTCGATGACCAGCAGCTCGCGGTGGGTACGATTATTCAACCGTGCGAGCGAATACCAACGAAGCCGCTGATACGACTCGATGCGGCAGCCGGCGCGGCGAAGCCGGCGGACCGGCCGTCCCCACAGTGAGAGGCTGCCGATCGCGTCGACCACGATCGTCACCGTCACTCCTGCGCGCGCCTTGGCGGAGAGTTCGGCGACGAACTGGTCCGCGATTCTGCCTGGCTGAAAGATGTATAGCTCCATGTTGATGGAGCGGGTGGCCTCTCCGATGGCGTTGAGCATCGCCGGATAGAACGACGCGCCGTTGGTGAAAACCGTCACCGCATTGCCGTGATGGAGGGCGGCCTGACAGGTCGACTGCAGCGTGTAGAGAAAGTCGCGCTCGTGAATCGACGTGCGCTGTGACAGGTGGTAATTGATTCCAGGCGTGAACAGGAAGACGAGAATCAGCCAGATGAGAAAGACCGCGCCCGCGACCGACAGCCAGAACATCAGCGCGTTGTTCCCGAACCACCAGGCAGCAGAGCCGTCAACCGGCCGTCGGGGCGCATGGAGATATCATAAACCGATGCTACGGCGCCTGGGTTGCGGGCTTCTGCTGCTCGGCTTGATTCACGCGTGTAAACCTCGTCCCGGTCCGATTGAGGTCAACGACAACATCGTCGCCATTCACAATCAGACGACGCGCGACTGGAGAGACGTCGTCGTCACCGTCAACGATCACTTTCGCGGCGGTGCGCGAACGCTCGCGGCGGGCAGCCGGATGGCGGCGCCGCTGAGTCAGTTTCAAACCGCGTTCGGTCAGCGTTACGATGTGTCGCATCAGTTGGTCTTCAGAGTCGAGGTCACGGCGACCGACGCCAACGGGGAGCCGGTGAAGTTGGAACTCGATAAGAGGAGACAGTAATAAAAGGATTAGCCCCATGGCCCTCAAGTCTGAATTCGAAACGACCTGTCCCTGCTGCAAAGCGACGCTCGTGATCGACGTGAATCTCAGGCGGATCATCCGCCATGTGGAGCCGCCGAGCGGTGCGATGCCGGAGTTGACCGATGCGCATCGACTGCTCGATGAACAAGCGAAGCGCCGGGAGGACATCTTTCAGCAGTCGGTGGCTGCCGAGCGGACGCGCGGCGACGCGTTGTCGAAACGGTTCGAGGAAGCGCTGAAGCAGGCCCACACGGAACCGATCACGAAGCCGACACGGGACTTTGATCTTGACTGACCCTGAAATGGCTGCTTGTTGATTGCTGACTGCTGAATTGGGCGCGGTCTGAAGACCGCGCCCTACACCCACCGGGAACCGTGCGTTTAGCATGTCGTAGGGCCCGGTCTTTAGACCCGGCCAGTGAGTCGGCATTCAACATTCAGCACTCACAGAAACTCCTTCGGCAGTTCCGTCCACCGATCCATACGCTGGTAATACACCGGCTTCCGTCCGTACTTCGCGCGGTACTCTCGATATCGTTTTCGCAGTCGATCGATCCGCGCATCAGACGAGCGAATCGGCCGGTGCGGCAGTTCCAGCAGCATGCGCTCTACCTTCCACACATTCCCCGACGACAGGCGCCAGTCGTAGTCGCCCATGACGCGCAGATCGGCGATGCCATATCCCGTGATCCGTCCGGTGAAATCTACATAGGCGTCGACGTAGCTGAGGGCAAGCGCGCGCGGCGTCGCGAAAACCGGTTTACGTCCGTGCAGCCCGGGATCGCGCGACCGCCCGATCGATCCCCATCGGCCGTTCTGCCGGTACACGAAGATGACGTGATCCAGTTCGTCGATTGATTCGAGCGACATGACGAGCGGCGGCCAGCCATGCTGTTCGAGGATCACGGCGGCTGTCAGCGCGGCTTCCAGGCAATGCGCGCAGTTCCGCTCGATGACGCCGCGGAACGTGCGCTGGGTTGCGCCCTGTGGCGGCGGTTCCGTGTTGTACGGGAGCGCATTCAGAAAACGCTGGACCTGGAGGGGCGTTCGAAGACGGCGAATAATCCGGCGTTCGCGCGGACTAAACGCTGACATCGGCGGCCGGACGGCGCCAATCGGTCGCGGCGACGCGGCACTCAATCGGCGCGTCTCACTGCATCAATCAACTCCGCGGCCGTCCACTCGTTGCCATTGAACACAGTGCGGAGTGCACCGTCGGATCCGATCACCGCGGTGCGCAGATTATGGGTCACGTTTTCTGCATTCGCGCCTTCGCGCACGACCGACACCCCAAACCGGGAGGCGAAGCTGTCGATGGCGTCGCGATCGCCGGTCGCGAAGTGCCAGATACGGGGATCGGCCCCGAGCTTCTTCGCATGCGCCGCCAGAACCGGCGGGGTGTCAAACGCCGGGTCGAAGCTCACCGACAGCAGCGCCGTTCGATCGCGCAGTTGTGCGTCCGCCAGGATCGCTGTCTGCGCGGTCTTGAACTGCTGGTCCATCCTCGGGCAGAAGTCCGGGAATGGACAGCGGGTGTATATGAACGTGACGACCAGAACCTTCCCCCGCCAGTCGGCGAGCGACCGCGTTTTCCCTGCTTCGTCGACTAATTTCACGTCCGGCACTCGCTCACCGGTTTGCACGGTCATGACGGCAGGTGTTTCCATCGGCGGGGGGGCTTCGTGCCCGGTGCGGCGCAGCGCCGTCAAGTACCCCGTGTAGTCCTTCACCACGAGCGTGCCTTGCACCAGATCGCCCGGTTCCAACCCATTCAAGAGGGCCGGTTCGGAAACCTTGAACGGCATCGTCATGGCGGGCATCAGTCCGCGAATGTCGTCGTGCTTGATCGTGACTTCCTGGCGGCCGCGATCGACTGCGAGCACCTGACCGCGCAGGTCATAGTGCGGAGACCGCACACACCCGCACAGCATGGCAGAGGTGGCGACGAAGAGCGTAACGACCGTACGCACGATCGCCACTGTAACGTGAGGCCGCATGTTGGTAAAGAATGTCACGGATGAGGTTTTGTACGCCGCAAAGGCGCGGCATGCATTCTGCTATACTCCCCGCCGAATGGGAGCCCGCTCCTTGTCTGCGCAGCCCGAGTCCTGCTGTTCGGTACAATCCGCGAGCGCATTTCGGCGAGAGTGGTTCAGGGCGCGCGGGCCGCTCGTTGTCAGAACAATTGCGCGTCATCTTTTTTGTAGCGCAGCCCCTCCGGCGATCCCAACACTCCGGCACTCTGCCGCCGTTTCGGCCGACGCCGGTCAGGCTGCCTAGGGCAGGAGTAAGTGAGAGATGGGCAGGAGACTCTACGTCGGCAACCTTCCGTATTCCGCGACCGAAGATCAGCTCACCGAAATGTTCAGCCGCGCAGGTAAGGTCGACAGCGTACGCGTGATGCGCGACATGGCGACCGGTCGAGCTCGCGGCTTCGCATTTGTCGAGATGGGCACGGAGGAGGAAGCACAGAAAGCGATCAGCCAGTTCCACGAGCAGCAGATGGAAGGACGCGCGCTGGTCGTGAACGAGGCGCGTCCGAAGCCGGAAGGAGGCTTCGGCGGAGGCGGCCGTGGGGGCGGCGGCGGGTATCGCGGTGGCGGCGGGTCGGGCGGTGGCGGCAACCGCAGCTACGACGACGGAGACTTCAGCGGCGGCCGGCGCAAGGAACCGCGCTGGTAAAGGGAAAAGGGACAAGGGAAAAGGGACAAGGAAAGGTAACAGGCCTTCCCTTGTCCCTTTCGCTTTTTACTCATCGACCACCCAGCCGTCGCGCAGATTCACCACGCGACTGCCGTATGCGGCGTTCGTCTCCGAGTGCGTGACCTGGATGATCGTCGTCCCCGCCTCATTGAGCTTCTTGAACAGTTCCATGATTTCTTTGCCCTGACTCGTGTGCAGGTTCCCGGTCGGTTCATCGGCGAGAATCACTTTTGGGTTCGAGATCACGGCGCGCGCGACGGCAACCAGCTGCTGCTGACCACCTGAAAGCTGATTGGGATACAGATCCTTTTTTCCGACGATGGCAAAGCGGTCGAGAATGTCGCAGACCATGCTCTCACGCTCCGACTTCTTGATGTCGCGATACGAGAGCGGGATGTCGAGGTTCTCGTACACCGTCAAGTGATCGAGCAAGTGGTAACTCTGAAACACGAAGCCGATGTACTGCTTGTGCAGCTTCGCGCGATCTTTTGCCGGCAGTTTGTGGACGGGTTGATCGAGGAAGTAATACTCGCCGGTCCATGCGCTGTCGTGCATGCCAATGATGTGCAGCAGCGTCGACTTGCCGGCGCCCGACGGCCCCATGATCGAGATGAACTCGCCTTCCTTGACGTCGAGGTTGATGCGGCGCAGCACGTACGTGCGGCTGGTGCCGTGGGCGTACGACTTCTCGATATTGCGGAGCGCGATCAACGCATTGGGCGCAAGCGCCACCTCGTTTTGTGCGGATGATGCCGGTTGAGGCGCCTTAGAGAAAAAAGCCATGAGCTCCTGGACCCTTTCTTTCTGAAATCGTTGCGGTACTCGACCGTTAGACGGCCCGTAGGGAGGATCGGTTTCTCATTATAGTCGCCCAGTTCCCGTGGCTGACGGTCTACCGTCTCAGGCTCAGGACTCGGGCCGTTACGCCCCTCAGTCTAAGCCTTGCGCCTTGAGCCTTGAGCCGTCATATTGCATATGAGGAGGCTGGGCGGCCCGGTCGGTCGTCCTAAACTGAGAAGCTGGATGTTCGCGTTCCCTGTTGTCGTGGTGGCGGCCGTCCTGATGGCCGCGGAGCCTCAAGAGAGGCAGACCGTATCGACCCGTGCGCTCCCACCCGACACGCAGCCCGTCACCACTGACGCGGGCAGTCCCGATAACGATTTACCGGTCTCGCTCGATCGCATCCGCCACAAATTGTCGGAGCCGCCGGCCATCAAGGTGAAGGCGCAAGGGACCGTGTTCCGCGTCGAGGTCCTCGGCAGGAAGCCCACCATCGAAGACATTCTGGGTCCTGATTATCTGAAGGGCCCCGTGCCGGCATCGGGCGGGATGACACACCAGGAATTCCTCGATCTGGTGACGCCCAAGGATGTGCAGGGCTACGCCGCGTTCAATAACAAGGAAGCGGCGGCAGTGGCCGCCACCTCATTCGCTCTCGGGTGGGCGCTTCAGAAAGCGATTCACAAATTCCAGGAAGCAAAAGCGGATCGGGAACGTGAAGCGGCGCGTAAGGAAGTGCAAGAGGCGCTCGCCGAACTCGAGAAAGCGCGAGTCGCTGCCGGCCTACCGCCTAAATAAAGGGAAAAGGCAAAAGGGAAAAGGGATTACCTTTTCAGAAAGGTCTCGATCTCTTCAACCGTGCGGGGAACAGATTTCGAGAGCCGCTCGAGTCCATCCTTGGTGAGCAGATACGAATCCTCGATCCGCACGCCGATGTTCTTGTACTTCGCAACCATCGGCCGAACCTTCTCGATAAATGCGGCGTTCTCGGGCGTTTTTGCTAAATCGTTCAATGCGGCTTCGCGAATGTAGATGCCGGGTTCGATGGTGAAGGCCATGCCGGCGTCGAGTGCCTTGCGCGGAACACCGACGTCGTGGACGTCCATCCCGATCCAGTGCGTCACGCCATGCGTCGCCCAGATTTTGAATTGCATTCCCGTCGGATCGGTGACCAGGCCGAGCCGTACGAGTCCGGCCCGGAGCACCTCGTCGCACGCGTTCTGGATGTCGCGCGCCTGGCCGCCGATCCTGGCCGCCTTTTCTCCTGCCTGCTGCGCGGCATAGACGATGTCGTAGATGTCGCGCTGTTCGCGGGAGAACTTGCCGTCGATTGGATACGTACGAGTGATGTCGCCGGTGAGGCCCTGATAGTTGGCCGCAGCATCCACGAGCAGGAGGTCGCCCGGCTCCATCTTGCGGCTGGACTTCTCGTAATGGAGGATGGTCGCATTCGGCCCGCTCCCGACGATCGACGGATAGCCCCAGCTCATGGCGCCGTTGCGGAGATACACCTCTTCGATCGCGGCTTCGACTTCGTACTCGTACTTGCCCGCGCGGGCGGCGCGCATGCCGGCACGATGGGCTTCACTCGAGATCTCGACGCTCTTGCGAAGGATATTCTGTTCGTACGGGGTCTTGATCTGCCGCAACTCGGCGAGAATCGGCGAGGAGTCCTGAACCGAGAAACCGAAAAAACGCTCGCGCAGTTTTGACGCGAATTCAGTCGTCCGGCTGGGAGGGGCCGACAGGTCGGTCACCGGATCGAGCAGCAGCGCCAGCTTTGCGCGGCCGTCCGACAGCGCCTGGAAGAACCGTGCGTACTCCGTCGCGGACCCTGTCATCGCGCGCTTGGAAAACATCGCCGCGATGAAGGGTTGAAATTGATTGAGCGTCATCACCATTTCGATGCCGCTGGCGGCAGACGCCTCCGCTGGAGTGAGGCTGTGTCCGTTCCAATGTTCACGCCGCGCGTCCGCCTCGCGCACGAACAGAATCTCTTTCCGCGTCTCATTGCCCGGCATCAGCACCAGGATCGTCTCCTCCTGATCGATACCGGTGAGATAGAGGAGGTTGCTCTCCTGCCGGTATTCATAATCGACGTCCTGCGAGTAGACGCGAGTCGGTGCGCTCCAGAAGATCGCGATCGTGTCCGGTCCAAGGCGCTCCATCGTGTGGCTGCGGCGCACCTTCAGGTCGTCCTGAGGCGGTCCCGCGGCCGTCGTAGCAACGGGGAGTGCCCACAAAAGAAGTGCGATCGACGAGATCGTTCGAATCCGCCCAGCCCCGCGCGGTCGTCGCACGTCATTCTGTAAGTTGCGCATGGGCGGCCATGTTACCAGAAGTGACGCTGTTCACCGGAGGGCCGAGGGCATTCACCGGAAACCCGAGGACAGTGAACCTTTTCGACCCGTATCCTTAGCGACAGATGATCGCGCGACAGCGATATGAGTAATCACGACGAAGACTCGCCTCGTCCCAACAGCGGTGCCATCCTCGTGGGTCTCATGCTCACCTTCATTGGACTGGCGCTGCTCGCCGATCGTACAGGCTTCTCGGCAATCCATCTGACCGGCAAGTTGTGGCCGTTTGTGATGATTGCGTTCGGTGTTTCCCGGTTGCTTGCGCCGCCGGTGTTACGGGACGGAAAACGTCCGTCACGCTGGGCCGGCATCTGGTTTGTCTATCTCGGGCTCTGGTTTTTCGTGAATGAGTTCCGAGTGTTCGGGCTCTGGTACAACACGTCGTGGCCGCTCCTTATCGTCGGCACCGGCATCGGGATGATCTGGCGGGCGATTGAAGGCTCTGATCGGCGCAGCGGTCAACACCTCGAGGAGGAGCGATGATGGACGGTCCGCCGCCCGCGCGCCAGATCGCACCGCAGCTCGTGATGGGCGTGCTGATCGTGGTCATCGGTCTGCTGTTCACGCTCGAGAATCTCGGGTTTGTCGATACCGAGGAATATCTCCGCTACTGGCCGATGGCCCTCATCGCGGTCGGCCTCCTGCAACTTTGGCAGGGGAGCGGGTGCCGGGTTTTGAGCGGCTCCATCTTCACGTTTGCAGGCGTGTGGCTGCTGCTCCAGGCGATGGGCATCGTCACGGTCAGCTTGTGGAGTCTGTGGCCCATGCTGCTCGTGTTTGCCGGCGCATCCATGGTGTGGCGCGGCATGTATGGGCGAGGCAGTGAACGAGCCATTGGCGATTCTCATTCGACGGTGAGTGCGATGGCGGTATTGTCGGGGGTCAACCGTGGCAACAGTTCGAAGACGTTTCGTGGCGGCGACATTACGGCGGTGATGGGCGGATGCCAGATTGATCTGCGGCAGGCGGCGATCGAAGGGGAAGCCGTGATCGATGTGTTCGCGATGTGGGGCGGGATCGAGATCAAGGTTCCTGAAAACTGGAGCGTCTCGGGACGCGTGACGCCGGTCCTCGGCGGGTACGAAGACAAGACCCGGCCTGTGCGCGACGCGTCGAACCAGCGCCTGCTGGTGCGCGGACTGGTGATCATGGGTGGCGTAGAAATCAAGAACTAATCCCGATGCATCCGATCCTCGCGCGAGCGAGCCGTCTGGCGCTGTATCTCGCAGTCTGGACATTCATCGGACTCTTGCTCGCCGCGTTTCTCGGAGCGGCGGGCGGGCTGACCACGTTCGAGGCGCTGGCAATCGCCCTGCCGATCGCTCTCGCTTACGCATTCTTCTGTCTGTCTGCCTGGTACGTCGCGCGTAGTACACCCATCGGGCCCACTGGTCCAGTGCGGCTCATTGCCACGGCGCTGACCTCGTCGGTCATCTCCAGCGCGATATGGCTCGTGGTCGCGCGGGGCTGGCTGGAGATCTTCACGCGAGGCAGCGAGATCACGTCGGCTCGGGTCTTTGTGGCGGTGCGGCCGCTGATCTTCGGTTTCGGCGTGCTGCTGTATCTGCTGTCGCTCGCGATCAGCTACCTCCTCGCGGCGTTTGAGCTGTCGAGACAGGCGGAGCGCCGCGGCCTCGAGGCTCAGGTCCACGCGCGCGAGGCCGAGTTGCGATCGCTTCGCGCGCAGATCGATCCGCACTTTCTCTTCAACAGCCTGCACTCGATCAGCGCCTTGACGACAGCGGATCCTCCGGCCGCTCGCCGGATGTGCGTGCTCCTCGGTGATTTCTTCCGCGACAGTCTCGCGCTCGGATCGGAAGATCGCATTACGCTTGGACGTGAGCTGCAGCTCGCCCGGCGGTTTCTCGAGATCGAGCAGGTGAGGTTCGGCGATCGCCTACGCGCGAGCGTGGAGGCGCCGCTTGACGGCGAGGTGCTCGTGCCGCCCCTGTTGCTGCAACCGCTCGTCGAGAACGCCGTGACGCACGGCGTCGCTCACGTTCTCGACGGCGGGCTGATCGCGATTCGCACCTCGCTGGAGAACACGAGCCTGAAGATCGTGGTCGAGAACCCGTGCGATGCGGATCGCCCACGCCGCACCGGCACCGGTGTCGGGCTGTCGAACGTGCGCGCGCGTCTGCTCGCCGTCTATGGTGATGATGCTCGGGTGTCGTCGACAGAAGCGGACGGCAGGTGGCGAGTCGAGTTGACGCTGCCCGCCGAGCGATGGACCGCCGCGAAATCGAACGAACCTCGTGTCGGCAGGGCCGAGCTGTTGTCATGATCACCGAGTCACTCCGTGTCGTCGTTGTCGATGATGAGCCGCTGGCGAGGGCCGTGGTGCGCGAATACGTTGGCGCGCATCCGGGAGTTGAAATTGTCGCCGAATGCGCGAATGGTTTCGAGGCGGTCAAGGCTGTCGCCGAGCTGTCACCGGATCTGATGTTCCTCGACGTGCAGATGCCAAAACTGAGTGGCTTCGAGGTGCTCGAGCTCATTGGTCGATCGGTCCCCGTCATCTTCACGACGGCGTACGACCAGTACGCGCTGAGCGCCTTTGAGGTCCACGCGATTGACTACCTCTTGAAGCCATTCAGCGCCGAGCGATTTGCCGAGGCGCTGACACGCGCGCGCGAACGGCTTGCCGCGCGCGAAGCGATGCCGGTGGAGTCGCTGGTCAACCAGACGCGGGCGAAGCAGACACCGCTCGAGCGCGTGCTCATCCGCGACGGTGCCAAGGTGCATGTCCTCCCCATCGACACCGTTGACTATGTCGAGGCGCAGGACGACTACGTCGCCTTCCATGCCGCCGGCAAGTCCTACCTCAAGGATCAAACGCTTGCTGCGGTCGAGGGCGTTCTCGATCCCGCCCGCTTCGTCCGCATCCATCGCTCGTATCTGTTGAACATCGATCGCATCGCCCGCGTCGAGCTGTATGCCAAAGACAGCCGAGTCGCGATCCTCAAGGACGGAGCAAAACTGCCGGTGAGCCGCGCCGGCTATGCGCGGCTGGCCAAGTTGCTGTAGCGTATTCACCGGTATGCGCCGTTCATTTATTGCACTCTCTCTCGCCGCTCTCACCTGTACAGCCTTCGCGATCGCACAAGAGGCACCGAACAAATCACCTGACTGGGCGTATGGCGTGCCGAACACGCCGCCTGCCGCCGGCGGCGGGCCTCGTCAACCCGATACCGCGCCGAAACATATTCCCGACAGTACGCAAGCGTTCACCGTCGCCGAGTTGCGCGATTTCTTCCATGTCGCCGACTGGTTCCCAAACGATCATCCGGCGATGCCCGAAGTGTTCGTGCACGGGCGCCCGCCCGATGTACGAGGTTGTGGAATGTGTCATATGCCGAACGGCAAGGGACGTCCCGAGAACGCCCCTCTCGCTGGACTTCCGTACGCCTACGTGGTGCAGCAGCTCGCTGACTTCAAGAACGATCTCCGTGCCAGTGCGGACGCACGCAAGACGAACACCACGCAGATGATTCAGGCTGCGAAAGCGATGACCGACGAGGAGATCAAGGCCGCGGCCGAATACATCGCGTCATTGAAATGGACGCCGTGGATTCGGGTCGTCGAGGCCGACACCATTCCGAAAATGCGGATCGGCGGCAACGTGTTTTTTCCGATCGCCGATGGAGGCACCGAGCCGCTCGGCAACCGCATCGTCGAGACGCCTGAGGATGCGGCGAGATTCGAACTCCGCGATCCGCATTCCGGATTTGTCGCCTACGTGCCCCGGGGCAGCGTTGCCAAAGGGGCAGCCCTGGCCTCGAGCGGTGGCAATAAGACGCTGCCGTGCAACGTCTGCCACGGACCGGATCTGAATGGACTCGGACCAGTTCCGGGCATCGCCGGACGATCACCGAGCTACATCATGCGTCAGCTTTGGGACATTCAGCAGGGGGCGCGGAAGGGTGTGTGGTCGCCGCTGATGAAGCAGGTCGTCGCGAAGTTGTCGCAGGAAGACATGCTCAACCTCTCCGCGTACACGGCCTCATTACATTAGGACGATCACTGCGTCGTAAACGTGATCGAGTTGAAGATCGGGTAGGGGTTGCCCGCGAGGTCCGTGATTCCCGAATACACGATCAACTGATACTGCGTCCCGGGCTGGAGCGGCGCCGTCGGCGTCGCAGTGACGGTTCGAAAATCAGCTGAAACGCTGTACGTCAGATCGACCGGTATGCCCGCTCCTGCCACGTACATGAAGATGCCGAATCCCTGGGCGGAAACCGTCACGGCCCGGACAGGATCGATCACCTCGCTAAACCTCACCGTCGGTGTGACGTTTACGGAAACACCGACGGCGCCGTTGACGGGCGCGACCACGACCGTCGCATCCGGGCCGACGAGATCTGATTGAATGCCGGTCGTAAACGATGATGTGACGGTCGGCATCGTATTGCCGGCGCCGTCTCTCACGCCAGCGATCGAGATCGTATGGACGGTGTTTGCCGCCATCAAGCCCGGCAAAGTAAGCGTTAACAAACGATTACCGTAGGACAGCGTTCGTGCCGCGATCGGCACAGGATTGCCGGCGACGAGCACGTTCACTGAATCGATCGCCGTCTGCCGGATCGGCTCGTCGAAGAGGATCTCGACGACCGCGTTACGCGGGACACCACTGAGCGCTGGCGGCGAGACGTGAAGTACCGATGGCGCCGAGGTGTCCTCGGTGGTCGACGCGACAAAGAATACAGAGTTCGTATTGACCGGGTTGCCTGAGAGATCAGTGAGCCCCGCGGGAGCATAGAACTGATAGCTGTGTCCGGCCACAAGAGTCGGCGGGGTATAAGTCAGCTGCTTCAAGTCCGCGCTTAGAGAAACGCTGCCTCCCTGCACGTATCCAGGGACGCTGTAGTCGTAGAGGTAGGTATTGAGATCAGCGAATGCACTGGCCGGATCGATCGCCTCGTTGAACAGGATCTGCAGCACGGCATTCACTGGAACGTTGACGTCGTTGTAAACAGGGCTGAACGACAGGACCGAGGGTGCGACGGTGTCTGGTGCCGGCCCTGTGGTGAAGGTTGTGCTCGCCGCCGCGGCCACATTCCCGGCTGCATCTTTGACGCCGTTCACCGACAGGGTGATCGGTGTCGACGACGGCAACGGCAGTTGTGGCGTTATCGTGAACGTCCGTTGGTCGGCGCTCTGGCTGAGCACGAACGGAATGGCACCGCCCCCAGTCAACGTCACGGTCGCAGAATTGACAGTCAACACGTTCACTGGTTCGTTGAACCGGATCACCGCAATCGCATTGATCCCCACGCCTGTGGTCCCGTTCGCCGGTGCTAACGCTGTCACCATCGGTATCGTCGAGTCGGTCTGAGATCCCGTGTAGAAGTAGTAGTTCGTGCTGGCGTAAGCCGTCCCCTGGGTGTCCTGGATGCCGGTCGACAGGGTCACGGAGTAATACGAGTCGGCCTGCAGCGGGGTAGCCGGAACGAAATGAATAATCCGATTTCCCGGCAGCAGGGAGAGGGCCCCCTCGACCGGCGCCCCGACACCATTCAGTTGCACCCGGAATGTGTCGTTGGTCACGGTCAGCGGATTCAGGGCCTCGCTGAACTCCACGTCCACGCGGACGTTCACCGGGTTATTGATTGTGAACGGCACTGGTGTGGCCGCCACCAACGTCGGTACAGACGCGGCCGGATCCGCCGCAACGGTGAATGTCCCGAAGTACGGGAACAACGGATTGCGCGACGGATCGGTCGCGGCAGAAGTGATCGCGATCTCGACGACACTGCCCGGCTGGAACGGTGCAGCGGGCGTGAAGACGATCGTTCGGCCGCTTCCCGAAACGGTCACGGTGCCCGGCACGACCAATCCGTTCTGCGAGACGAACGTTGCCGCGGGAACCGTCGACGGCGCGAGTGCTGAATCCACGAATAATGTGATGCTCGTGCCCGGACTGACGCCGCTGCCGGTCGGACGTTGCGTGACGACGTTCGGTCGCGTGGCATCGAACGGCGCAGTCGTGAACGAGGCCGAGAATCCCGCGAACGCGTTGCCGGACAAATCCTGAATGCCCGAGGTCGCGACGAACGTGTACGTCGTATCCGGCGTCAACGACGATGAGAGGAAGATCATTCGATTGTCGTTCGAGCGTGAGATGCCCACGTTGATGCGCGTCGAGCCGCTGAACAGCGCGACGTTGTTGTAGTCCGACGTTGCCGGCGAAATCGACTCGGAGAACGTCAGCGTGATCGGCGCTAGCGGTCCGAGGTCGGTGGCGCCGTCCGCCGGCGTGAAACTCACTAGCGTCGGCGCGGTCACGTCGGCGGTCGCGCCGGTTGTGAACTGCGTCGCGAGTGACTGCAGCGCATTCCCGGCGGCGTCCGTAATCTGCCCCGTGTAATTCGTGTACCAGACGATCGTCGTGTTCGCCGGATATGGCGTCGCCGGCGTAAAGGTGACGATGCGGTTACTCGCATCCACGGAGTAGGTCCCGGCGATCTGCACCGCCCCCCAAATCGGAAGGAATGCGAACACCGGGTTCGCCACGGGGCCAACGACGGATCGAATGATTGCTTCGTTGGTCGTGAAGGTGATCGTCGAGTTGACGGCCACCCCGGCCGCGCCATTGACCGGCAGCATGCTCAACACGATTGGCGGCGTGGTATCAGCCACCGCCGATGACGAGGTCACGAAGCTGGACGCAAACGGCGCCATCGTTTGCAACGCCAGGTCTCTCAAGCCATTGACGTGTACCGTGTAGGCGGTCGATGTCGCGAGCGGGACCGATGGCGTGAAGATCAACGTCGTCTGATCCGTACCAAGCGCGACCGTGCCCGGCACCGAGGGGCTCAGTTGAATGCTCGTGTCGCTCACCGACGTCTGCTCGATGCTCTCGTTCATCACGACGACGACGCGGGCGTTCACGGGAACGCCAGTGGTGCCGTTCGCGGGGGTGACGCTCGTGACCGCCGGCGGGTTCTCGTCGACGACATCGGTGGTGTTCAAGAGAACTGATATCCCGTTTCCGAGGTTGCCCGACGGGTCAGCAAAGCCAGACAGCTGGACAATGTATTGACTATCGGGCAGCAACGGCGCCTCGGGTCTGAGTGTCGCCGCCCGGCCGTCGCTGCTGATCGAGATGATCGCTGGCAGCGCCGGTTGGCCAGCAGGGTTGTAGATGAAGAAGGTGCTGGCGTCGATCGTAATTGGATCGATCGGCTCGCTGAACGCGACTCTGAACACCACATTTCGCGGAACCGATTGCGCGTAGCTCGGCGTGTATCGCGTGATGACCGGGATGACGAGGTCGGCATCGTTTCCGGTAGTGAACGTGCTGGTGAAACCCGCCGGCTGCAGATTTCCTGTGACATCACGCACCTGCGACACGGAGATCGTGTAGACGGTGTTCGACGCCAGCAGCGTGTTGGGCGTCAGCGTAACCAGACGGTTGCCGTTTGTCACTGTAGTGAACGCCGAGACCAGCGAACCGTTTCGCAGAAGCCTCACGTTGCCTGCATTGTCGACGGCAATCGGCTCACTGAAGAGCACGCGAATCTTTGCGTTGCGCGGCACTCCAGTTGCGCCATTCGTCGGATTCACGTCGGCGACCGTCGGCGGCGCCGTGTCGGGCAAGTAGTCGGTAGTCGCGTATGAGGTGAAACCGGTCGACGCGTTGCCGGCCAGATCCAACGCTCCGTAAACCTGGACGGAATACGGCCGGTTCACCGCCAGAGGTGCTGACGGCGTGAACGTGAACGTGCGCGCATCCGCGCTTGCCACGAGTGTGCCCGCGACATAGCCGCCGTAGCGCGCGTCATACAGGAATGTGTTCCGCTGCGCCAACACGGTTTGCGCATCCATCGCCTCGTTGAACACAATCTCGAAGACGGCATTCACCGGTACGGTCTGGAGGTAGGTCCAGTTCGCATTCACGACCAACGGTGCGGTCGTGTCGGCAGCGGCGGCAGTCGTGAACTGCGACTGGACCGCCGGGAGTTCATTGCCGGCGACGTCGTAGGGATCGATCGACAGCGTGATCACCGTCGTCACCGGTAAGGGGTTCTCGGGGACGATGCGCAGGAGTGTGTTGTTGTCGCTGATGACGAACGTCACGGGCACGGGACCCGCCGGCGTCGACAGCGTGACGCTTGCCGGCGTCACCGACAATGGATTGATCGGCTCACTGAAGCGTACTCGGACCGTTGCATTGACGCCGACGCCGGTGAAACCGTTGGCTGGCGCAATCGAGAGTATCGACGGAGCGATCGTGTCCCTCTGCGTGCCGGTATAGAAATAGAAACTCGTTTCGGCGATCGGAGTCCCCTGGATGTCGCGGATACCGGCGAACAGATGGAGCGAGTAGTACGTATTCGGCTGAAGATCCGCAGCCGGCGTAAAGCGGATACGGTTTCCATCGAGTGTCACGCTACCGGCCGTCGCTGGCAACACTCCATTCAGGCGCAACTGGACGTTGCTGGTCGTGACTGTGGCCGCGTCGAGCGGTTCGCTGAGCTCGACTTCGACGATCGAGTTCACCGGGTTGTCCGTCGTGCCGTTTATCGGTGAGGTGCGAACCAGGACCGGTGCGGTAGCGGCTGGGTCGGGCTGGATGGTGAACGAGCCACTATACGGCGTCACGGTGTTGCCGAACGTGTCCTTCGCGTCAGCGGTGAGAAACACCTGAATGACGGCGTTTGCCGCGAACGGGGCAGCTGGCGTGAAGTTGATGGCGGTGCCGCCACCCGACACGGTGATCGTGCCATCGACCAGGACGCCATTCTGCGACACGTACAACGCGGCGTGGACAGTCGAATCGACTAACGCTTTGTTCGAATAGAGCGTTACTGGCGTCGTCGGCGCCACTCCCGATCCCATTGGCAACTGCGTCACGATCGAGGGGCGATTGCTGTCGAACGACGCCGCCGTCGTGAACGTGCTGGAGAACGGAACCAGGTGGTTCCCTGACAGATCGGTATTGCCTGCGGTCGCCACAACGGACATGACCGTATTGAGAGGCCACGAGCCGGAGAGGATGACCATCCGGTTGTCTGCCGACCGGCCGATGGTCGCGCCGAGTTGTACGCCGCCCGCGAACACGGCGAAGTTCTGGTAATCATTCGCCGGAGTCATCGATTCAGAGATGGTGAGCGTGATGAGCGCCTGAGGCCCGACCTCGGTGGCGCCATTGGGCGGTGTAATGGCTTCGACCACCGGCGCGGTCGTGTCGGTCGGGGACCCTGCAGTCGTGAACGTGAACGCCAGATACGCCAGCTGATTGCCGGCGAAGTCAGTAATGCTGCCGTCGTAATTCGAGTACACCCAAACGACGCTACCGACCGGATAAGGCGCGGACGGGATGAACGTCGCGACCGTGCCGCTGTTGGTCACCGTATAGGTTCCCCCAATCTGGACGGAGCCATTGTTCACGAAGACCCGCATCGAATTCGACCCAACCTGCGACGCTTCGATCGGTTCACTGAGCGTCATGACGATCGGCGAGGTCACCGGAACATTCGTGGCCCCCGAAGCCGGACTGATGTTGATGACGGTCGGCAGGGTCGTATCGGCAACGGCGGATGCTGAGGTGGTGAACGACGTCGAGAACGGTGCCATCACGTTGCCCGACAAATCGCGCACGCCGTTCACGTTGAGCGTGTAGGTCGTCGATGGTGTTAACTGCCCAGCGAGAGCAAAGCGCAACGTCTTCCGATCTGCGCTGAGCGTCAGAGTTCCGGCCGTAGCGGGCGCCAATTGCAGCGTCGCGTCGCTGATTGACGTCGGATCGGCCATCTCGCTCATCGTCACGCGCACCAGCGCATTTATCGGAACGTTGGTCGCTCCGTCTGCTGGAATGGTCGAGGCGACGGTCGGAGGATCCGTGTCCACCGACGCGCCGGTCGTGAAATTGATCCCGACGCCGCTGCCAAAGTTCCCGGCAACGTCGGTGTAGCTGAAGAACTGGAACACATATGTCGTAAACGGATCCAGCGGGTCGTCTGGCGTCATCGTCGCGCTCAGGCGATCGGACGCGACGCTGAACGTCGTCGGAACAAAGGCGCCCAGGCTGCTGTTGTACAGGTAGAACGTGCCGGCGTTTATCGAAATCGGATTCACGCGTTCGTTGAACACGACACGAAGAACCGGCCGCAGCCCGACGTTCACATCACCATAGACCGGCGACGCCCAGATGACCTGCGGAGGAACCGTGTCGGATTCGCCGCCCGCAGTAAACGTTCGATTCCCCGGGTTCGTGAGGGCGTTCCCGGCGATGTCGATGAGCGCGCTCGTCAGCGCGATCGTATAGGTCGCATTCGCTTCCCACGGCACCGCAGGCGCGAAGTTGATCTGACGCAAGCCGTCGGCGAATGTAAAGACACCGGGGACAGGAACACCGTCGTTCAGGATCTGAAGGCCTGACGCTCGCGTCGCGGCATTAATCGGCCGATCGAACTGTAGTGAAATCGTCGTGTTGGTGGGAACTCCCGTATCGCCGTTCGCCGGATTGCTCTGCAGCAGCGTCGGTCCGGTCGTGTCAGTAGCAAACCCGGTGACGAAGTAGTACGTCGCGCCAGTGAACGGGTTCCCAGCGACATCGCGGATCTGACCGTTGTATCCGAGATACAGATAGTAGGTCCGGCTGACGGCCAGCAGTTGGCCCGGCACGAGGGTGACGATTCTGCCGGTTGCGTCGAGCTGAACGCTGCCCGGCACGAGTTGGTTGGTAAAGCTGTCCCACAATTGGATCGAGTTGGTGTTCACCGTTGAGCGACTCAGCGGCTCGCTCCATTCAATCGCCGGCAGGACATTCAACGGCACGTTCGTCGAGAAGTACGCCGGACTGACGGTCAGGATCGTCGGGGCGGTGATATCGACATCGATGACGGTGAGCCCACCATACACCGTCAGCACTTCACTGCCCGTCGTCACGACGACATCCCTTGGCGCCAGCGCAGCGGCCGGATCAATCGTGATGTTCGTGGTCAGCTGTGTCGGGCTCGTAACAATGTTCGAGTTGACGGTGATACCCGACCCGTAGGTCGCGTGCGTGACGCCGTTCTGCCAGTTCGTGAACCGGCCGGTGATCGTCACGTTCAAGGTCAGGCCTCGTTGCGCGGCGTTCGGATCGATTACCGATATTTCGGGTGGCGCAGGAAGCACGTTGAAGCCGTCGGAAATGCTGACCGACTCAAAAACGGTCGGGGTCGAGGTCATGACGGTGACCGTCCGTGGGCCGGTCGTCGCAAATTCGGTGATGCTGATTGGCGCCGACGCGAGTTCTGGGCCGTTGACGGTGACCTGTCCGACACTGATTCCAGGTCCAACGCTTACCTGTGTGGCGTCCTGGATGAAGTGCGTGAACAAGCCCCTGACGACGAGGGTGGCACTCGTCCCTTGAACACCCGCCACCGGTGTGAACGACTCCAGAATGGCGATGCCCGGTTGGACGGTGAAGGCGCCGACTTTCTGTGCGATTTCCGATCCTGTCTGCATTACTACGGTGCGTGCTCCGGCCGCGGCAGTCTTGTCGATCGTGATCTCAACGGTCGCAGATGTCGCGGACGTCACTGACGGGGGTTCGGCAGAGATGCCGGCACCGAAGCTCGCCGTCGTCGTGTCATCGAAGTGTGTCGACTGCCCAATGATTTGCACCGTAAGCGTCTCGTTCTGACGCCCGGTCGCCGGTGAGACGCTCGCCACGGATGCTGGCGGCACGATTACTGTAAACGCGTCGACGCCAGTTGCGATCTCTCCCGCCGTCGTCACGACAATATCCCGCAACCCGGGCGTTGCGGATGGGTCGATCGTGATATGCGCCGTCAGTTTCGTGGCATCGTCCACGAACACTGAATTCACGCCAATGCCACTGCCGAACGACACGGTTGTCGTTCCATTCGCGAAGTGCGTGGCAAAGCCGTTGATAGCGACCGGCAAGTTCACGGCCCCCTGGTTACCCTGATTTGGAATTACCGTCGTGATCGTCGCAGGGCTTGCAGTAACGGTGAAGAACGTTCCGGCCGCCGATGAAGAAACGACCTCGGTGTTGGTCGTCAGCGTCACGCTTCGCTGATCGCGTATCGCGGTCGAACTGATGGAGATGTTCAATGTCGCCGACGTCGGGCTCGAGACAGTTACCGAGTTCACTGAGATTCCAGTGCCGCTGAATCCTGCGGTGGTGACGCCATTCACAAAATTCGTCGACTGACCGTTGACGACGACGTCGAGGGTCGTCCCCTGCTGTCCCGTCGAGGGCGCCACCGATGTCAGCGCTGCCGGACCGACAATCGTGAAGGTGGTCGTGTAGCGATCGGCGATCGGCTCACCATTGATTCCGTTGACGTTCTGGTCCATCTGCTGGTCGAGCAGATCGCGAATGTCGGGACCGATGACCAGCGTGAACGTGCCGCTCGTCTGCGACGGGAAGATAACGTCGAAAACATTGTCGGCCCGGGCATTGATTAGGCTCGGTACAATCGCGCCGCCCGGTCCGGTGAGGCTGACGACGTCCGCCGGCGTGAACGAGGAAATCTGAATGGCCTCGTCGAACACCACCGTAATTCGATCGATTGGACCGGCGACGTTGCCGCTTGGAGACGCTGCGACCACCCGCGGACCGCTCACGTCATAGGTAACCGTATTGTCGGTGCTGGTCGAAGCCTGACTGAGATTGCCTGCATTGTCGATCGCGGCGCCCGCCGGGATCGATACGACGACGAGCCCCGAGCCGGTCAGGCCAGTGACCGACACTGTGTAGGTCGTGCCGCTGCCGCTGACGTTTGCCTGAATCCCCGGCGCGGAAGAGCCGGTGAAGCTGACGTCTGACGCCGTGAAGCCCGTGACTGGGGCACCGAAGACCACACTGAACTGGATCGGCAAGATGTTGGTTGGATCCTGCTGACCTGCGGCCTGATTGATTGTGACAAACGGTGCGACCGCGTTGTAGGTGACGGTATTGTCGGTGCTCGTGGACGTGCCGCTGACATTGCCCGCGAGATCGATTGCCGCGCCCGCCGGAATGCTTGCCGTCACCGCGCCGATACCGGTCATGCCCGTGACCGACACGGTATAAATCGCGCCGCTGCCGCTGACGCCAGCGACCAGCGTCCCTCCGACGGTACTTCCGCTAAACGAGACGTCGCTCGGCGTGAAGCCGGTGACCGGTTCACTGAAAACAACCGTGAACTGAATCGGCGATGCGTTGGTCGGATCGGCCTGACCGAATGCCTGGTTGATCGTCACTGTTGGCGCGGCGTTGTCGAAGGTGACGATGTTGTCGGTGCTTGCGGACGCCGCGCTCGCATTCCCGATGCTATCGGTTGCCGCACCCGCAGGAATCGAGGCGACGACGATGCCGGTTCCGGTCATGCCAGTGACGGACACGGTGTAGTTCGCGCCCGTGCCGGTGACGCTTGCGCTCAACCCGCCGACCGTGCTGCCGGCGAAACTGATGTCGGATGCCGTGAAGCCGGTGACGGCGGCACTGAAGACGACGGTGAACTGAATTGGTGACGCGTTTGTCGGGTCCGCCTGGCCAGCCGCTTGATCGATCGCGACCGACGGTCCGGTTGCGTTATACGTGACGCTGTTATCGGTGCTCGTCGACGCCGCGCTGGCATTGCCCGCGAGGTCATTCGCGGCGCCCGCCGCGATGATCGCGACTACCGCGCCCGGACTGGTCATGCCAGTGACCGAAACAGTGTAGTTCGCGCCGCTGCCACTGACGGTTGCCGCCAGCGTGCCGCCCACAGAACTACCGGTGAATAACACGTCGCTCGCGGTAAAGCCGGTGACCGGTTCGCTGAACGTGACGGTGAACAACACCGGGGAGACGTTGGTTGGATCGGCTTGACCCGCGGCCTGGTTGATCGTGACAGTAGGCGCGACGTTATCGAAGGCGACCGAATTGTCGACGCTGGTCGAGGCCTGGTTCAGATTGCCGGCTTCATCCTGCGCGACGGCAGCCGGAATGCTGACGACGACCGTGCCGGCACTTGTGATACCAGAAACCGAGACGAGGTACGACGACCCGCTCCCGGTGACACTGGCGACGGGTGTGCCTCCAGCCGTAGTGCCCGCGAAGCTGACATCGCCTCCGGTGAACCCGGTCACTGGAGAACTGAACAGCACGCTGTACACAATCGGTAATGTGTTGGTCGGGTCAGGTTGTGTTGCGGCCTGGTTGATCGTGACGGTCGGTGCGACCGCGTTGTAGTTGACGCTGTTATCTGTGCTCGTCGATGCCGGATTCGGATTGCCCGCCGGATCCGTCGCGCTCGCCGCCGGAATGCTGGCCACGACCGTCCCGCTGCCGTTCATGCCAGTCACCGAGACGGTGTAGTTTGCGCCGCTGCCGCTCACGTTGGCAGTCAGTGTTCCTCCGACGGTGCTGCCGGCCAACGATACGTCGCTGCCGGCAAACCCGATCACCGGTTCACTGAACACGACGCCGAAGAGAATCGGCGAGGCGTTGGTCGGATCGTTCTGACCTGACGCCTGGTTGATCGTGACCGTCGGTACGACGTTGTCGAACGTGACCGTGTTATCGACACTGGTCGACGCCTGGCTCGCGTTGTTTGCTGCGTCAATACCAGCACCGGCCGGGATGCTCGCCACGACCGTCCCAGGCGCCGTCATCCCGGTCACGGCAATGCTATACGCCGCTCCACTGCCCGATACCGCCGCAACCAGCGTTCCGGGCGCCGTACTGTTCGCAAGATTCACATCCGTGCCAACGAATCCCGTGACGGGCGCACTGAACACGACCGTGAAGGTGACCGGCGAGGCGTTCGTCGGATCCTGTTGTCCGGCCGCCTGGTTGATCGTGACCGTCGGTGCGACGTTGTTGAAGGCGACCGTGTTGTCGGTGCTCGTTGATGCGTCGCTGGGATTGCCCGCCTGATCGTTTGCGGCCGCGCCAGGGATGCTAGCGACGACGTTTCCCGTGCCGGTCATGCCGGTGATCGAGACCACGTAACTGGCGCCGCTGCCGGTCACGGTTGCGACCAGCGTTCCGCCAACCGTGCTGCCAGTGGTGACGACGTCTCCCGTGATGAAGCCGGTCACCGGCTCGCTGAACACGACGTTGAACACGATCGGTGAGGCATTTGTCGGATCGGCTTGTGCCGCCGCCTGATTGATCGTCACCGTCGGCGCCACGTTGTCGAAGGTGACGACGTTATCGGCGCTCGAGGAAGCCAAGCTGGGATTGCCGACCGCATCGATTGCCGCGCCCGCCACGATTGTCGGCCTGACCGTGCCGGTGCCGCTCATTCCGGTCACCGTCACGGAATAATCAGTGCCGCTGCCCGTGACGGCGGCAACGAGGCCGGTCAGTGTGCCGGTGGCGAAACTGATATCGGCCGCGGTGAAGCCGGTGACGGAAGCGCTGAAGACGACGGTGAACTGGATCGGCGACGCATTCGTCGGATCGGGTTGTCCTACGGCCTGGTTGATCGTGACTGTCGGTCCAATCACCGCATGCGTCACCGTGTTATCGGTGCTCGTCGCGACCGTGCTGACGTTCCCGGCGGCATCCTGAGCGGCGCCGGCGGGAATGCTGGCGACGACCGTGCCGTTGCCAGACATGCCAGTGACGGATACGGTGAAGGTGGTGCCGCCGCCCGAAACGTTGACGACGAGCGTACCGGCGACCGTGCTGCCCGCCAATGACACGTCAGCGGCGGTGAATCCAGACACGTTCTCACTGAAGACAGCCGTGAACTGAATCGTTGCGCCGTTTGTCGGGTCGGGCTGTCCTGCGGCCTGATTGATCGTGACAGTCGGCGCGACGTTATCGAACGCAACACTGTTGTCGGTGCTCGTCGAGGCCTGCGATGGATTGCTGAGCGCATCAATCGCCGCTCCCGCCGGAATCGTCGCGACGACGGTGCCGGTGCCAGTCATGCCGGTCACGGTAACGGTGTAGTTGGCACCGCTTCCAAGGACGTTCGCCGCCAGTCCGGCAAGTGAGCTGCCCGCGAAGCTGACATCCGAGGCGGTGAACCCGGTGACCGGCGCGCTGAACACGACCGCGAACACGATCGGTGATCCGTTAGTCGGATCTCGTTGATCGACATCCTGATTGATCGTGACGCTCGGTCCGGTGGCGTTGTAGAGGACGGTGTTATCCGTACTCGTCGATGCGGTGCTCGCGTTGGTCGCGGCGTCAGTCGCGGCGCCGGCCGGGATGGTCGCGACGACGGCGCCGGGGCTGGTCATGCCGGTCACCGAGACGGTGTAGTTCGTGCCGCTGCCGCTGACCGCGGCCGCAAGTGTGCCGCCGACAGTGCTGCCGGCGAACGACACGTCGCTGCCGGTGAACCCTGTCACGGGTTCGCTGAACACCACACTGAACTGAATCGGCGACGCGTTGGTCGGGTCCGCTTGCCCTGAAGCCTGGTTGATCGTGACGGTTGGGGCGACGTTGTCGAACGCGACGACGTTGTCGGTGCTTGTCGAGGCCTGCGACGGATTGCCGATCGCGTCAATTGCGGCGCCGGCCGTAATGCTCGCGACGACCGTGCCGGTGCCGCTCATGCCGGTAATGAATACGGTGTAGTCGGATGTCAGACTGGTGCGAGGTGCAAATTTCCATATGGTATTTGCGCCCTTGTCCGCAACGTACAGATTGCCAAATGGGTCGGTTCCAATCGCTTGCGTCTGGGCTCCGAATCCCTGAGCGAACGTCGAATACACACCGGGCGACGTAATTCGCACGATGTTGTTGTCAGTGGCAGAGTAGAAATTGTTCCCCGCGAATACATTCTGCGTGAGAGCGTCGATTGCGATCGGCACTGGTGCAGTGAGGCCACTCGCCAAGAGGACGTGCGCGGATGCCGAAAGCCCTCCTGGAGTAACTTGATAGACCTTGCCCACTTCAGACCCATAACCATTGGCGTCCGTGAGAATGAGATGGTCTGAGGCATCAAATCGCATGCTCTGAATGCCTCCGAACCCACTCGCAAACAATGTGGGACTCTCGTAGGAGTCCTTTGGAAATCGCCAGATGTCGTGGCCGTCAGTGGTGAGATAGACGTTGTCAGCGGAATCCAACGCTATGGCGGTGTATGTCGGTCCGGGTGTGGCGAAGCTGCCCAAGAATGTCCCATTCGAGTCAAAGCGGAGCACTAACGGGACGCTGTAGGCTGGTACGAACACTTCGCCGCTCGAACTGACGTTCAGTTCGTACACCCAGCCACCAGGATATGGCGAAGGGATGTACGGTTTCGCATCTGCGAAAAGGCTGATCGCCCCTGTCGCGGCGTTTACCTTCCAGATAAGCCCGGTATGGATATCTGTGATCAGCAGGTCGTTCGTTGGTTGCCGATAAACCATGCCCCCAGTCACCGCAAACGTCGTGCGGCCAAGCAGCGAAACACTGTAGTTCGGATCGAGAGATACCACCGGTGGATACACGGTAGGTGTGACACTGGCGACCAGCGTGCCGGTGTTGGTGCTGCCCGCGAAGCTGATGTCGGTGGCGTCGAAGCCAGTGACGGCGGTGCTGAATACGACGCTGAACTGAATCGGCGACGTATTTGTCGGGTCGTTCTGACCCGCCGCCCGATTGATCGTGACGCTGGGTCCGGTGGCGTTGTAGAGGACGGTATTGTCCGTGCTCGTCGATGCGGTGCTGGCGTTGGTCGCGGCGTCAGTTGCGGCGCCGGCCGGAATGGTCGCGACGACGGCGCCAGGGCTGGTCATGCCGGTCACCGACACCGTGTAGTTGGTGCCGCTGCCGCTGACGGCGGCGGCAAGCGTGCCGCCGACGGTGCTGCCCGCGAGTGACACGTCGCTCGCCGTGAATCCCGTCACCGGTTCACTAAACACGACGGTGAACTGGATCGGCCCCGTATTGGTCGGATCGGCTTGACCTGCGGCCTGATTGATCGTGACGGTTGGCGCGACGTTGTCGAACGCGACGACGTTGTCGGTGCTCGTCGAGGCCTGCGACGGATTCCCGAGCGCGTCGATTGCGGCGCCCGCAGGAATACTCGCGACGACGTTGCCGGGGCCGGTCATCCCGGTGACCGAGATCGAATAATTCGCGCCGCTGCCGGTCACGCTGGCGACGTCGGGGGTCCCGCCGACGGTGCTGCCGGTGAAATCGATATCCGCGCCGTTGAAACCAGTGACTGGTGCGCTGAAGACGATCGCGAACTGGATTGGTGACGCATTGGTCGGATCGGCTTGTCCCGCGGCCTGATTGATCGTGACGGTGGGCCCGGTGGCGTTGTAGTTGACGCTGTTGTCCGTACTCGTCGATGCCGTGCTCGCGTTGGTCGCGGCGTCAGTTGCGGCGCCGGCCGGGATGGTCGCGACGACGGCGCCGGGGCTGGTCATGCCGGTCACCGAGACGGTGTAGTTCGTGCCGCTGCCGCTGACCGCGGCCGCAAGTGTGCCGCCGACAGTGCTGCCGGCGAACGACACGTCGCTGCCGGTGAACCCTGTCACGGGTTCGCTGAACACCACACTGAACTGAATCGGCGACGCGTTGGTCGGGTCCGCTTGCCCTGAAGCCTGGTTGATCGTGACGGTTGGGGCGACGTTGTCGAACGCGACGACGTTGTCGGTGCTTGTCGAGGCCTGCGACGGATTGCCGATCGCGTCGATTGCGGCGCCCGCAGGAATACTCGCCACGACATTGCCTGTGCCCGTCATCCCGGTGACCGCGACGTCGTAGATCCCCGGGACGGGTGAGGCGCTCACAAACGCGGCCAGCGTGCCACCGACGGTACTCCCGGCGAACGATATGTCCGCTGCCGTGAACCCCGTGACCGGTTCACTGAAAACGACCCCGAAGACGATTAGCGAGGCATTAGTCGGGTCGCGCGGGACATCCTGATTGATCGTGACGGATGGTCCGGTGGCGTCGTAGGTGACGCTGTTATCCGTGCTCGTCGATGCGGTGCTCGCGTTGGTGGCGGCATCAATCGCGGCGCCGGCCGGGATGGTCGCGACCAGGACGCCGGTGCCGGTCATGCCCGTCACCGAGACGGTGTAGTTGGCGCCGCTGCCGCTGACGGCGGCGGCAAGCGTGCCGCCGACGGTGCTGCCGGCAAAGGAGACGTCGCTGCCGGTGAACCCTGTCACCGGTTCGGTGAAGGCGACCGTGAACTGAATCGGTGACGCATTGGTCGAATCGTTCTGGCCCGCCGCCTGATTGATCGTGACCGCCGGCGCGATGTTGTCGAACGTCACCGTGTTGTCGGTGCTCGATGACGCGGCGCTGGCAGCGCCGGCACCATCGATGCCCGCACCCGCGCGAATCGATGCGACGACGGTACCGGTTCCAGTCATTCCGGTGACCAGGACCGTATAAATTGCTCCGCTCCCGGCGACATTTGCGACGAGAGTTCCGCCGACCGTGCTGGCGGCGAGGTTCACATCCGCGGCGTCGAAGCCGGTTACTGGCGAACTGAAACTGACCGCGAATTGGATCGGTGATCCGTTCGCCGGATCCGGCTGTCCGGCTGCCTGGTTGATCGTGACCGACGGACCGGTCAGGCCGAACGTGACGATATTGTCTGTGCTCGTCGCTGCCAGGCTGTTGTTGCCTGCCGCATCCTTTGCTGCGGCGGCGGGAATCGTCGCCGTGACGATTCCCGTACCGCTCATGCCAGTGACCGATACCGTGTAATTGGCACCGCTCCCTGTAACGCTGGCAACGAGGGTCCCACCGACGGTGCTTCCGGCCAGCGATACATCGCTCGCGTTGAAGCCAACCACTGATTCGCTGAACGCGACGCTGAACTGAATTGGCGATCCATTCGTCGGATCGGCCTGCGCCGGCGCCTGATTGATCGTGACGCTCGGCGGCGTGGTGTCGAACATTACAGTGTTGTCAGTGCTCGTTGATGCGCGGTTTCCGGTACCAGCGGTGTCGATCGCGGCATCAGCCGGAATGCTCGTGACCACTGTTCCATTGCCGCTCATGCCGGTCACGGAGACGGTATACGTCGTGCCGGTGCCGCTCACATTCGCGACAAGCGTTCCGCCGACAGTGCTTCCTGCGAAGTTGACATCTGCGCCAGTGAAGCCCGTGACTGCGGCGCTGAACACGACGTTGAAGAGGATGGGTGACGCATTGGTCGGATCTGGTTGGCCCGAACGGCCGACGGGTCCGGGCATCTGATTGATCGTCACCGTCGGACCGAGCGGCAAATACGTGACGACGCCATCCGCGCTGGTCGCCGCCGTGCTGGCATTGCCCGCGAGATCTGTTGCGGCGCCGGCAGGGATCGAGACCGCTACCGTGCCGCTCCCGCTCATCCCCGTCACATTGATCGTGTACGACGCGCCACTTCCCGAGACGCTCGCGGCGAGGGTCCCCGCCACCGTGCTTCCCGCAAACGACACGTCGGCCGACGTGAAACCTGCAACCGATTCACTGAATTCGACGGAGAACCGAATGGGCGACGTGCTGGCCGGATCGGTCTGCCCGGCCGCCTGATTGACGGTGACCGTCGGTCCAAGATTGTCGAAGAAGACCGAGTTGTCGGTGCTCGTCGAAGCCGCACTCGCGTTTCCCGCGGAGTCCGTTGCGGCTCCTGCTGGTATGCTGGCGACAACAGCACCGGTCGTCGTCATGCCACTGACTGAGACGGTGTAGTTTGCTCCGCTGCCGGACACGATCGCGCTGAGCGCGTTACCGCCCCCGCTCCCGGCGAACGACACATCGGCAGCAGTGAAGCCGCTCACCGGCTCACTGAACGTCACGGCGAATGCAATCGGTGAGACGTTCGTTGGATCCGCCTGCGAGGCGATCTGATTGATCGTGACCGTCGGCGCGAGGTTGTCGAACGTCACGTGGTTGTCGACGCTGGTAGATGCCTGGTTGGGATTGTTTGCACCGTCGAATGCGCGGCCTGCGGGGATCGTTGCAGTGACGATCCCGGCACCAGACATCCCGGTTACGCTCACACTGTAGTTTGCGCCGCTCCCGGTGACGCTCGCCGTCAACGACCCCGGAGCCGTACTGCCGGCGAAGCTGATGTCGGAAGCATCGAATCCGGTGACCGGCGCGCTGAACACAACCGCGAACTCAACAGGTGACGCGTTGGTTGGATCCGGTTGCAGCCCACCCTGATTGATCGTGACCGTCGCGCCGGTGGGCAAATAGGTGACGACATTGTCTGTGCTCGTCGACGCCCCGCTCGAGTTTCCGGCGGCATCTATCGCCGCTCCTGCCGATACGCGCGCCACAACAGCGCCGTCGCCGCTCATTCCACTGATGCTCACGCTGTAGTTCGCGCCGCTGCCGGTCACGCTTTTCTGCAGCGTTCCACCGACGGTGCTATCAACCAGCGACACATCGGCAGCGTCGAAGCCGGTGACCGATTCGCTGAAGGTCACACTGAACACAATGGGTGTCCCGCTGGTTGGGTCTGATTGGGTCGCGGCCTGGTTGATAACGACCGTTGGTGCAACGTTGTCGAACGAGACGACGTTGTCAGTACTTGATGAACCTTGACTCGAGTTACCCGCAATGTCCTGAGCCGCTCCCGCCGGGATGCTGGCGATGACGTTGCCGGTTGTCGTCATGCCCGTAACGGAGACCGTATAATTCGCGCCCCCTCCCGTTACGCTGGCGGTCAAGGCTCCGCCGGCCGTGCTTCCCGCAAATGAAAGGTCGCTTCCGCTGAAACCGGTTACCGGTTCGGTGAACGTGACGGTAAAGACAATGGGAGACGTGCCGGTTGGATCGACTTGCGAGATCGCTTGATCGATGGCGACGGCGGGCGCGACGTTGTCGAATGCGACGGTGTTGTCGATGATGGTGGCTGCCTGGCTGGCGTTGCCGACCTGATCCTGCGCCGCCCCTGCTAGTACATTGATGACGACATTTCCCGGAGACGTCATTCCTGCGACCGAGACGGTGTAATTCGCACCGCTGCCACTGACGCTGGCGGCGAGCGCACCGCCGGCAGTGCCGCCAGCGAGAGACACGTCACCGGCGGTGAAGCCCGTGACCGATTCACTGAATGTCACGGCGAAGAGGATCGCTGCGCCAGCAGTCGGATCGCTCTGTGCCGGTGCCTTGTCAATCGAGACCGTCGGCGCCAGCGTGTCGAAGATCACGCTGTTGTCGGTGCTCGTCGACGCGACATTCGGCTTGTTCGCCGCATCGAATGCGGCGCCCGCGGGAACGCTCGCGAGCACCGTCCCACTCCCGGTCATTCCGGTGACCGACACCGTGTAACTCGCGCCGCTTCCGGTGACGCTCGCCGCCAACGTGCCCCCGACGGTGCTGCCGGCAAAGCTGATGTCGGATCCGGTAAACCCGGTGACTGGAAGGCTGAAAACGACAGTAAACGTGATCGGGCTGGTGGCAGTGGGATCGGCCTGCGAGGGCGACTGGTTGATCGTGACCGCGGGCGCCGACGAGTACATCACGGTGTTATCGGTGCTCGACGATGCGGTGCTCGGATTGCCAACGCCGTCGGCGACCGCACCCGCCGGAATCCTGGCGATGACGCTGCCCGACGTCGTCATTCCGGTGACCGACAGCGTGTAGGTCTGCCCTGCGCCAGACAGGGCGGCGGCCAGCGTACCGCCGGCGGTGCTGCCGGCAAACGACACATCGCTCGCCGTAAAGCCAGTGACCGGTTCGCTGAAGCTGACGGTGAAGAGAACGGGGCTCGTGAGCGCCGGATCGCTCTGTGTGGCTGCCTGATTGATCGTCACCGCCGGCGAGACATTATCGAAGCTGACGGCATTGTCGACGCTGCTCGACGCGAAGCTGTTGTGGTTGCCGGAATCGCTCGCCGCACCCGCGGGAATGCTGGCGAGGAGCGTGCCCTTGCCAGCCATTCCGGTCACAGACACGGTGTAGTTCGCACCGGTGCCCGAGACCTGCGCCGCGAGCGTCCCTCCAATCGTGCTACCGGCGAAGCTGATGTCCGACGCGTCGAATCCGGTGACGCTTGAACTGAAAACCACGTCGAACACAATCGGCGACGTGTTGGTCGGGTCCGACTGAGTCGCGCCTTGATTGATCGTGACGTTAGGCCCTACCGGCTTATAGGTCACGCTGTTATCCGTACTCGTGGACGCGAGATTGAGATTATTTGCGCTGTCGCGAGCGACCCCGGCGGGAATGCTCGCGACGACCTTGCCAGGACCGGTCATCCCGCCGATCCACACCGTGTACGACGGACCGGAGCCCGACAAGAACGCGGTCAGATCGCCAGGCGTCGTGCTGCCTGCGAGTGAGATGTCGCCAGCGGTGAAGCCCGTCACCGGTGCGCTGAACTTGACGGTGAAATAAATCAGCGATCCTTTCGTTGGATCCGCTTGAAACGAGGCTTGATTGATCGTGACGGTCGGAGCGGTGGCTGCAGGCGACACGGCGCCGGCTGCGGCGGTGCGATTGAGCGAGGCAGCCAGACACACGAACAGGGAGAGCGTTCCGGCGAGCGCGGTCCACCGTCTGCGGGGAACGGTCATGAAACTACCCCTGAATGTCGGACTGCAGCTCTAGGCGGGGGAGATTTCACTCCCCGGATAAACGGAATCGACGCGCGTGTGTAACAAGGCTCGCCCGACCGCAACCGGCGCTGGGACCTCGGTCGCGGTTTCGCGGCGCAGGGATGCCGACCATTCCGCCACGGTCGGTCGCGACGTGCGCGGCCCCCGCGCAGCAAGGCGGATGCCTCAGCTACGAGGCTGGTCAATATCCGAAAACATGTCGTTTGTCGAGAAAAATCGTCACCTGGGGGGTGTGCCCGAATGTTCCTGCAGAAACGAAGAGCTTCTTGCCGGAGACTTTATTCTGACTATCAGCCGTGCGTGTGGCTGATTTGCAGTGCGGCAGCGCGCCCCTCTTTGCCCATCACGACGAGCAATTGGCGGACGTTGCTTGACAGGCCGCGCTCACCGGCGGCTACAATGGAGGTCCAGATATTAACTAACTGGTTAATTTGTTTATGGGACGTCTGGCAGCGCGGCGAAGGGGTCGGCGGCGGCAGCAGGATCGCAGTGCCGCATCGCGCCGTCGTCTCGTCACCGCCGCCGCGGCAGAGTTCGCGGCGCGCGGATTTGCCGGCGCCAACATCGATCGCATCGCCCGCGCCGCCCGCATCAACAAGGCGATGATTTACTACCACTTCACGAGCAAGGCTGCGCTCTATCGCGAGATTCTCCGCGACATGTTCGAAGCCGTGGCCGTCCGAGTCGAAGAGGCGAGTCGCATGAACTCGCACGCCGACGTAAAAGTGCGCGCCTTCGTCGAGGCGATTGCGATCGAAGCGGAGGCGCGTCCGCATTTCCCGCCCATCTGGTTTCGCGAAATCGCGGAGAACGGGACCCACCTGGATGCCGCGACGATCGTCCATATCCGCAACGTCATGACGGCGCTGGGCCGCATCATTCGGGAAGGCAGCGAGGCAGGACGCTTTCACCCGGTCAACCCGCTCCTCGTACACGCCGGCGTCGTCGGACCACTCCTTCTGTACTTCGCCAGCGCGCAGTTACGGCGTCGGCTGGAGAAGGCGGGAGTTGCGGGCGCGGCGATGGCGTCCCGCGACGAGGTCGTCGCGCACGTGCAGCGCCTGGCATTGATGGCTTTAGAAGGAAGAAGGACATGAGGATCGGTCTTCGGCTGCCGTACCTGCTCATCGTCGTGACGGCGATCACGATCGCGTGTGGCGGACGCGCGCAGGAGAACGACGTCCGCGCATCCGGGTACGTTGAAGCGACCGATGTGCGCGTGGCTCCGCAGGTCGGCGGCCGATTGACCGACGTGGCGGTTGCGGAAGGCGATCGCGTCGCCGTCAACGCGCTCATTGCCAGGCTCGACACCGCCGACACAGAACTGGCGGTTCGCCGCGCTGAAGCGGATCGCGATCAGGCGGTCGCGGCGCTGAAACTGCTCGAAGCGGGTGCCCGCGCCGAGGACATCCGGCAGGCGCAGGCGCAGGCCGAGTCGGCGCAGGCGGACGTCGCCGCAGCCGAATCGGAACTGCAATCGGCGACGGCCGACCTTCAGCGTTTCGACGCCCTTCTTCAATCCAACGCTGGCTCACGCAAACAACGCGACGATGCGGCGACACGACGGGATGTTGCGGCCGCGCGAGTGAACGCCGCGCGCGAGCGGACGCGCGCCGCAACCGAAGCCGTCGCTCGGCTTCGCGCCGGCGCCCGCGCGGAAGAAATTGCGGGTGCGCGCGCCCGCGTCGCCTCCGCCGATGCGCAGATCGCGGCGCTGCGAAAGAGCCTTGCCGACGCAGTGCTCACCTCGCCGGTCGCCGGAATCGTGACCGCCAAGCTGGCAGATGCGGGTGAAACGATTGCGCCGCGGACGCCGGTTGTCGCGATCACCGATCTCGATCACGCGTGGGCAAACGTTTACGTCGACGAACCGGTCGTCCCGCGGCTGCGCCTTGGGCAGCCGGTCACCATCGTCACCGATGCCGGACAGCGGCTGCAGGGGAGCATCACCTTCATTTCGCCGAAGGCGGAATTCACTCCGCGCAACGTGCAGACGGCCGCCGAACGATCGAAGCTCGTGTATCGCATCAAGGTCAGCACCGACAATCGCGACGGTGTGCTCAAGCCAGGTATGCCGATTGAAGCGGAACTGCCGAAGTAACCCCGCATGGACGCTGCTCTCGCGTTTGATCGGGTCACAAAGCGCTACGGCGATCTCACTGCCGTTGATCAGGTGTCGCTGACGATCGAGCCAGGTGAAATGTTCGGGCTCATCGGACCCGACGGCGCCGGAAAGACCACCTCGATCCGAATGGCGTGCGGGCTTCTGCGGGCAGACGCGGGCGAGATCAGAGTGCTCGCGCACGATCCCGTGAAGCAACACCGGGCCGTCACCGCCGACCTCGGCTATCTGTCGCAACGATTTTCGCTCTACGGCGATCTGTCGATCGACGAGAACATCGCATTCTTTGCCGAGATTCACGGCGTGCGTCGATATGGGCCGGCGCGTGATCGGCTGCTCGACATGACGCAGCTCACGCCGTTCAGATCGCGGCGCGCCGACCGCCTCTCTGGCGGGATGAAGCAGAAGCTCGCCCTCGCGTGCACGCTCGTCCACGAACCAAAGATTCTCCTGCTCGACGAACCGACAACCGGCGTCGATCCTGTATCGCGGCGGGAATTCTGGAAACTTCTCTCGGAGTTCCTGTCGCGCGGGTTGACGATCGTCATGTCGACTCCGTATCTGGACGAGGCGGAGCGGTGTGGTCGCGTCGCCTTGCTCCACGACGGGCATCTTCTCGCCGTCGATCGTCCACAGCGCCTGCAGGCGGAACTCGACGGACGACTGCTGGAAGTCAGCGTTCGAGATGGCCGGCCGCCGTTTGACGTGCTGCGATCGATTCCAGGGATTGCCGACGTGCAGTCGTTTGGGGATCGCGCCCATGTGCGCGTACGTGACCAACGAACGGATGGGGCCGCGAGTGCCATCGCACAGGCAATCGAGCGCTCCGGCGCATCGGGTGTCGCAGTTCGACCGATCTCGGCATCGCTCGAGGACGTGTTTATCGACCTCATCTCAACCACGACGCGGGCGGCGGCTACTTCTGAACAGTCGAGAGAACCATGACACGCATCGTCGCGCTGACCATTTTGTGCTTGCTTCCATCTCGGGTTGTGGCGCAGGAACCGCTACGGCTGACGCTCGACGACGCGATTGCGCGCGGACTCGCCAACAGCCACCGCCTTGCAGAGTTGCAGGCGCGCAAGGAAGGCGCTGCCGCGGCGGAAGCGGGTCGAGAAGTGGCATCGATGCCGTCACTCTCGATCCTTGGCAACTACACCCGCACGAATCATGTCGAGGAGTTCACCATCGTCCAGCCCGGACAGCCGGCACTTGTCGTCTACCCCGACGTACCGGACAACTACCGCGCCCGCGTCGATCTCGTGTGGCCGGTGTACTCGGCGGGACGCACGGACGCGTTAGAGCGCGCCGCCGAGGCCGAGCGCAAAGCGAGCGAGCAAGACATTGTCGCCGCGCGATCGGACCTTCGGCTCGAGATTACTCGCGCCTTTTGGGCGCTGGTGTCCGCGATTGAATCCGAGCGCGTGCTGGCGCGTTCACTCGAAACGATGGGTGTGCATGTCGGAGATCTGCGCAGCCGGTTCGAACAAGGCCTCATTGCCCCGAACGAGGTGTTGACTGCCGAGGCGCAGCAATCGCGAGAACGCGTCCTTGCAATTGAAGCGACCAACATCCGCGGCGTTTCCGAAGCCGATCTCCGGCGCCTCATCGGGCTGGACACAATGCAGCGCATTGAGCCCCTTGCCGCGCTCGAAGGCGGCATATCCTCCACCGCGACGATCGACGGTCTCCTGACCGAGGCGCGCACGCAGCGAGCCGAGCGCCGCGCGCTCGAGGACCGCCTCGAAGCGTCGCGCGCGCGTGAGGCGGCCGTGGCCGCAGACGCCCGGCCACAGATTGGCGTCAATGCAGGCTACGACTACGCGCGGCCGAACCCGCGGGTCTTCCCGCGAGTGGCCGAGTGGCACGACTCCTGGGACGCCTCCGTCAATTTGAGCTGGTCGTTGTGGGACGGCGGACGGCGTCGAGCGCAACTTGCCGAAGCGGCCGCCGCTTCGCAGGCGATCAAGGCGCGGACGGCGGATTTCGATCGACAGGTATCGTTCGAAGTGCAGCAGCGCCGCCTCGAGGCCGACTCGAGCCGCGCCGCGATCGATGCGGCGCAGGACGGCGTGCGCAGCGCGGTCGAAGCGCAGCGCGTGGTGATGGAGCGATACCGCGCGGGTGTGGTCACCAACACCGACGTGCTGGACGCGAACCTTGCCGTTCTGCAGGCGGAGTTGGATCTCACACGTGCACGCGCGAACGCGCGACTCGCCGACGCGAGGCTTGAACGCGCGGTGGGGAGATAGGACAAGGGACAAGGGAAAAGGGAAAGCGCCTGCGGCCCGAGCGAGGCGCGAAGTTCCGCCTTCGCCAAGGCGACGGCGTGACCTCGCCGGAGCTCGAAGGGCGTAGGCGGGCGCCGAGCGAGAGCGAGGGGGGGTGGGGCCCGCGAGCAATGAGAAACGCAGACACGGACAGAACACAATGAACACCCCGCAGCGCATCGCCATCGACGTCAAGCACCTCACCCGGCGATTCGGGCAATTCGTTGCCGTCAACGACGTGTCGTTCGAAGTACGAACGGGGGAGATCTTTGGCTTTCTCGGAAGCAATGGCGCGGGAAAGTCGACGACGATTCGGATGCTCTGTGGACTGCTGCGGCCATCGTCAGGGACGGCGATTGTCGGTGGGATCGATGTGGCGGCTGACCCTGAAGCAGTGAAGCGGCGAATCGGCTACATGTCGCAGCGATTCTCCTTGTACGAATTGCTGACCGTCGATCAGAACATCAGGTTCTTCGGCGGCGTGTATGGGCTCACGCCGGAGCGGCTCGAGGCGCGCCGGTCGTTTGTGATCGAGATGGCCGGTCTTCGCGGTCGCGAGAACAGCCTGGCGCGGGATCTCGCGGGCGGCTGGCGCCAGCGGCTGGCGCTCGGATGCGCGATTCTGCATGAGCCGGCAATTCTCTTTCTCGACGAGCCAACGGGCCTTTCCAGCACATTGGGATCCTAAGCTTAGAATTCCACGTGGACAAGTTGTCGCG